>ULKT01019597.1_pt1 | contig 28713 bp, 30 predicted proteins | sample 1951201 | NCBI WGS metagenome assembly ULKT01 (sample SAMEA4835505, study PRJEB28245) | human gut metagenome | biome: gut microbiome; material: fecal sample | place: Denmark | collected 2008
GTACCACTCCGAGCAACGCTTCGATGCCATCATCGGTAATCCTCCGTTCAATCTGAAGTTCGACTTCCGGCTATCACAGGAGTATTACATCGACAAAGCCTATCATCTGCTCAATCCCGCAGGCTTCCTGATGATCATCGTTCCAGCCTCTTTTATGCAGAATGAGTTCTGGGAGAAGAGCCGTGTAGGAAGAGTGAACGAAGACTTCTCTTTCATCGGACAGACAAGACTGTCACCTCAGGCCTTCACATCGGTGGGTGTAGATAACTTCAACACCAAGATAATGGTCTTCCTGCGTCGCTCACAGCATATCGAGATGAATCCCTACAATGCCGAGGAGTTTGTCTCTATGGCTGAACTCAAGGAGCGTGTGAAGAAAGCCCGTGAGATGAAGCACCGCCTGCGTCTCGACCTTATGCGTGAGACCAACCGCATAGACAAGGAGGAGTTGGAACACTTCGAGTACAAGCTTGCCAAGTATATGTATGAGTTGAAGGCTCACGAGAAACTCAACAAGCATATCGACAAGGCTGTGGCTCTTGTTACCAAGTTCCGTAACCAGAAGCCTCCAGAGAATGCCACCAACGAGCAGATGAAGGAGTGGGAACGCAAGAAGCTGACTACTGCAAAGGTGCTGGCCACCATACGCAAGTATATCACCTCGCAGAATGTCGTTCCACGCAAGGAGGTGGCATTGGTAAAGACCTCTTACGGTTTCAAACTCAAGCAGTATGCACCACGACTGCTCGACAAGGTGGAGCATAAAGCGGCAAGCATCAACGACCTCATATTGGATAGTACCATACTTCCTATGCCGGAGATAGCAACAGAAGAGAATATGCGACAAATACGCATTGCCAAGAGGCTTATCCGCCGTAAGCGTTGGCTCTACGATATACAGAACCAACCCTTCTCGGAGATGGAAACGGATGATGCCCTTGCCGAGTATCTCGACAATGCCACCTTCGTAAACAAGGATGGCGAGGTGTGCGAGTTCACGCAGTTGCAGAAGCACGACCTGAGCCTTGTACTTCAGAAAAGGTATGCTCTGCTTAACTGGCAGCAAGGCTCAGGCAAGACTGCCGCAGTATATCACAGAGCCAAATATCTGCTCAAATATGGCAAGGTACGCAATGTGGTGATACTTGCCCCTGCCATTGCCACCAATATGACCTGGACTCCGTTCCTCGCCATAAACAAGGAGCGATACAGAGTGATACGCACATACAAGGATCTTGAAGATGTGCCGAGAGGTATCTTCCTGCTGCTATCTACCTCTATGGTCGGTAAACTCAAAAGAGAGCTTATGCGGTTTGTGAAGCTGTCGTCAAGGAAACTATGCCTTGTATTCGATGAATCGGACGAGATTACCAACCCATCATCACAACGTACAAAGCATATCCTGGCAGTCTTCCGCAGGCTCAAGTACAAGATTCTCGATACGGGAACAACCACCCGTAACAATATCGCAGAGCTATACAGCCAGTTTGAGTTGCTCTATAACAACTCGGTCAATATGACCTGTTGGTGCAGCAGTATCTATCACGAGAACAGAGATAAGGAGATAGAGTGTGAAAGGAACCTCCACTGCGGTGAGCCATTCCCAGCGTTCAGAGGTCATGTGTTGTTCCGAGCCTGCCACTGTCCGGGCAAGGCAACGGTATTCGGCATAGAGAAGCAGAATCAGGATGTCTATAATAAGGATGAACTCTTCGACCTCATAGGCAAGACCATCATCACCCGTAAGTTCCGAGACTTCGCAGGCGAGAAGTACAAGATACGGACACATACCGTAAGACCGTCAGAGGGTGAACACGAGGTCTATCGTGTCATCATCGAGGAGTTCTGCCGTATCTGTGAACTCTACTACAACAGCACGGGTGATACGAAAAAGGATGCAGGACTGAGGCTTATGCGACAGATAAAGTTGCTTATCAAGGCTTGTTCGGTACCACACCTCATATCGGGATACTATGGCGATGACTACCCGAGCAAGACACGATACATAGAATCATTGATACGCAAGATACCGGGCAAGGTAGCCATCGGCTGTACCACACTTGCCGCCTTTGACCTCTATGAGAGCTATATCCGTGAACGCTTCCCCGACAGACCGATATATGTCGTGAAGGGAGATGTGGCGTTCAAGAAGCGTCAGAGCATCGTGACGGAGTTCGACTCCACCATCAACGGCATACTGATATGCACGCAGCAGAGCCTGAGCAGCTCGGTAAACATACCCACCTGCAACGATGTGATACTTGAGTCACTACAATGGAACATACCGAAAATGGAGCAGTTCTACTTCCGCTTCATACGCCTTGACTCCAAGGAGATGAAGGATGTGCATTATGTTACCTACGAGGACTCTGTGGAGCAGAACCTGATGGCATTGGTACTCACCAAAGAGCGTCTCAACGAGTTCATCAAGACGGGCGAAGTGAAGGAGCAGTCGGAAATCTTCGAGGAGTTCGATATCACAATGTCCGTAATAGACAGCCTGCTGATACGCTCTACGGATAGCGAGGGTAAGATACATATCAGCTGGGGAAGCCAGCGAGTAACAAGTTAAACAGAAAGTCTATGGAAAATATGGATTTGAACAATGCCGAGGTTGCCGTAACCACGCAGCACATCATGGACGGGAAAGAGTACAAGGACTACTGGGTGCAGATGTCCGACTATAGCGATATGGGAGAATTCCTCTGTGCCTGCTCCGACCTCTTTCCCGAAGAAGAGGAACCGGAGTACAGGTATGCCAAATGGGAAAACATCCCCGACAGGCTGATAAACCGAGAGTGGATATGTCCCAACTTCTTCGAGATACGCGATGCCTTGGAAAGGCTTGACGAGAACGAAAGGGAGTATTTCGTCACATGGAGCGAACACTTCGGATATGACATCACAACCGATGATCCGCATATGATGGTGTCGCACTATCAGGATATATACGGTAACACCATACAGGAGACCGAAGAGGAACTTGCCGACATCGCCGATGATGCTTTGGTATATACAGGCATATCGGGTAACTTCTGCGATATGCTTCCTCTTCAGTATGAGATATTCGATGATAACTACAACTAAAATAATGGATATATGGAAATCAGTTTCAAAGGACCGGTAATGCCGATTGACCCATACTCGCAGTTGGCATTTGTGGAGATACTAAACATCATACTCATTGCAAAGCATATTATGGATGTGAACAGGTATCTCATAGCAAGGAATGTAAACCCTCAGTTCGGCTCACTGTCGGGGTATTTCCGATGGTCGTTTGCCGATGAGAGGTTCACGCTGTGGCAACGCACGGACTATAACTCCGACATGTGCTTCTCACACCGCATATTGGATATGCCGTTCTGTATGCTTGCAGCAAAGGATAAAGAGAATGATGAGAGAGTATTCAACTAACCATCAAAGAATATGGAAACGACAATCAAGGTATCCAACAGAGAGATAGCGTTACGAGCCTTCGACCATCTGAGGAACGAACATAAGACCGACTCGGCACTGCGACTGGCTCATCACCTGCTGCACTATGACCGCATATCACTCGGCATAGGCGAAGTGGATTGGGAGATAGATATGGCTATCCAGAAGTTCGGAGGCAATCCCCGAACGGGATACCGATATACGGCACATTTCAGTTTCAAGGGTGAAACGAAGATGGAGAAAGAGAGATACGAAGAGATATTCAACGGTAAAGAGTAACCGAAGGGCGGCCACAAGGTCGCTCTTCGCATTTATAGAGATATGTACGGGAAACAAAATCCTGCCGTACACAGGTAACGACAAATGAACGAAGCAAAGAAAACACTCACAATGGAGTTCATAGAAAGCATAATGGACGAGAACTACACCCTCGTATGGGTGGACTATCGGGAAAGTTTTGATGAGAACCGAAACCTCTTGCAACAATGCCTTGAGAAACAAAGCTGCGAGGATCTATGGTCTAAGGTCGAGGAATGGTATGAGGATGCCGAAGAGCAGGCAACACAGGAGATTATCAAGGGACTGAAGAGCCACTGCATCGACTTCCACGACTTTGAGGAGGACGAAGTAGAAGCCTTCTTTGAGGAACACGATGATGAGATAAGGGACGAGATACGCGAGCGTGACGACTCCACAACGGTAAACGACCTTATCAAGAATACCAGAGATATTCCTATACGGGTGGAGATGCTATCCAACTACGACTGCATCAACTCCTGCTGGTTGGAGTCGCAAGGTGGCTTCCGATACAAGGAGAGTTACTTCGGGGATATGATTGATACCCTTCGCCTCAACCCTGCAAAGGTGAAGAAGGCATTGATGGAGAAAGGCTATACCGTATATGGCAGATTCCCGAACAGAAAGTATCGTGACGGCAAGGAGCAGGTATCCTACGAGGACTTCTGCCAGGAGTTGGAGAACTCCTGCTGTGGAGCTAACCTACTTACCTATATCGGTCTTGTAAACCTACGCGACCTTTACGATGCCGACTTCAAAATCAAGGAGGTCATTATCCCCAAAGGTAACACCTGCGGGCTGTTCAGCTCGATGTATGGTGGTGGCAGTCTGATAGAGATGGAACTCAAAAGCGATGTCAGAATCCGACTGGATAAGGCACGCAAGGACGGCTATGGCTTCCGCCTGCGACTTGACAATGAACGCTCCGAGTATGACTGCTCCATCAAGCATGTTTATGGTGTCTGCGACACCTTCTTTGGCAAGCAGGTAAGCATCGTTCCGGCAAACTAATCAGTATTAACAATAAAAATATCAATGTATGAAGAAGATTGAAGTAAAGGTAAGATACCTCTTCGAGGGTACTTACACCGTAGCGGCAGATGACCGCAATGAAGCACGCACAATGGTAACAAGGGATTGCGGGCTGGTATTGGGTGGTAACATTCACACTACACTTGATGATGACGATGTGGATTGGGAATTCGATGTTCACCCCGATATGCAGATTCTATCCTACACAGAGAAAGAGAACGAAACAAAGCGTCTGAAGATGGACTTCTCCGACAGGATAGAGACACTCCGTAAGGACATCATTGATGCCATAAGGCAGTTGCTCTACTCGCACGGGCTGACAGAAATAACCTTTCCCGAAGAGCAGTATGATCCTGTTTGGGTAATATGGTTCAATTGGGACGGAGACCCATACGAGTGCAAAGTAATGGGTGTCAAGGTAACGGACAATAGCATGACGGTAATTGCTCACGACAAGATTGGCAACAATGAGGTGACTTGTTCCACACCCTTTGAACTCGGAGCAAAGAACATCGACTGGCTATACGAGATATATGATGCTGTATGGCAACAGTTGGAAGAGAACAGAGATAATAACGCTTAATGATTACGACTATGAGATTAGACCCCGTAAATGCAGTATCGAGTTTCCACTACTATATGTGGAATGCTTGGAGCGAGGAAGAGTGCAAGATTACCTTCGGAGGTGCTTATAAGCACTTCTGGGAGAAATGGAACTCCCTTGCAAGTAAATCAATACTCGGAGCGGCAGAACGATTCTATGCCGAACTCTCGGACAACAACCGCGAACTGCTTGTCAATCGTGCTGTGGCACTCTATGACGGCAAGGCTACAAGAGAGGAACCTCACGATGATGATGTATATGTTTGTGATGCTTGCGGTTCAAGAAAAATTGAGATTCAGGTTTGGGTAAATGCCAATACCAATGAGTATCTAAGTGATGTAGATGATGACGATACGGACTGTAAATGGTGTGCAGACTGTGAACAGAGTCAGAATTTCTGCACATTGAGCGACTACAAGCAGCGTATGCAAGACTGGTGGAAAGACCTCGACTTCATTACGATGGAGAGCATAACGGGATTACACGAAACTGACTACTCTTCGGAAGACGGCTCACAATCCTTTATTGACGCTTGCAACGATTGGTGGAATGGTCAAGACTACGACACCCAGAGAGAACTCTATTTCAAATCTCAATCTTAATACTTACTACTATGGCTGAGAATGAAATCATCGAAAGAATATGTGGCTCGTGTAACTGCGATGAAGCTACCGCAAAGAAGTATCTGAATGATGAGATACGCCACCTCAGAGAATTGCAAGAGGTAAACGACCTGCAAGAGAGTGACATTGAACTCTCTTGCAGCGGTCTCGGCATCGAGTCCGAGTGTATGGAGTATTTCACAATGGTATTAACCTACTAACATCTACTATTATGGCTTACTTTAAGAATATACATTCATTGGCGGAGCTCAAGAAGGAGTATCGCCGATTGGCATTGGAGAATCACCCCGATAAAGGTGGTAGCACAGAAGTGATGCAGCAGATCAATGTGGAGTTTGAACGGCTCCACGAGATCTGGAAGAACGATACCTCCGTATCGGCAAATGCTTCAGGTTATGAGAACGACTATGCAGGAGCATCGGCAAAAGAGTATACCGACTTCGTATATAACGAATATCGCTGGAAAGGTCGCAACTACAAAGGGCAGCATGCTCCCGAAATTGTGGAGTTGGTGCGTAACTGGATGAAGGAGACCTATCCTAAGTATAAGTTCTCCGTATCAAGGCATCACTATAACTCTATCCATATCTACCTTGTTAAAGCCGATTTCGAGGCGTTCAGGAAAGATAAAGGCGTAGTGTTCCACCACGATGTAAACCACTACCACATTGACAACGATGACACTCTCACCGACAGAGCCAAGGAGGTGATGAAGAATGTCTGCGACTTTGTGATGTCTTATAACTTCGATGACAGCGATCCGATGACCGACTACTTCTGCACCAACTTCTACCTTACATTAGGAATAGGAACCTACAAGAAGCCTTATAAAGTGGAATTGCCTAAACTGGATTGCAAGGGCAAGAAACCCGATGTGTTCAAGCACCCCGAAGGTGCTGCACACAAAGCGATACGCCAGGCATTGGGCGGTGCATACTTCAGTTTCCACAATAGCCAGCGATTGCAAGGCAAGATGGTACTTGGCGAAGACTCCTACGGACATAGTGGCGACAAATACTTTTGGCCACTCTCATACTCCAGTGCTAAGACCGCTCAGAAGCGAATAGATAAATTGGAGAAAGCAGGTATCCGCTGCAAACTCACAGGCTACAATGGCGGCTGCATCGAGTTTCTCGGCTACACACCCGAAACCGAAGCCTTACTCGAAAAGGAGCGTCAAGAGGTTATAATCGCACATCAGGCGTGGCAGGCAAAGCAGATGCAAACAGCATAGATGAATAAAACGGGTTGGGGATATATGAATACTCAACCCGCTTACATCTTTTTGCGCCAAAAATAATGCCACACCTTGAAAAGAGGACTCCATATCACTTCTGACGGATAACTTCGAATGAAACGAAGGTTTCGTTTTATCTTGCGAAAACCATACGAAAAATCCGATTCTTTGTATTTGCGCTTCAACTGCTTATCATACTGCCCAAAGTTACCAGAAAGCATAATCTCATTGAGCAGAAATTTACCTTCTGTTTCATTCGGTTGGGCAATCAAATAGATATCTTCCATTCCGTAAACCTCTTGCAGCACCCACATAACCGCACCAGAAAATCGCTTCATTTTAAGCGCACAAAGCACATGCATTGTTTCCTTGCGCTCCTCCTCAGTAAAACCTTGGCGCAATACATAATAGTAGTCCATCAACTGGCGCAAACCGATACCCTCATGAAACAAGTGTCGATAGATATGAACAAGTATATACACCCGATTGAAGGCAAGTGTAGGCACGGGAATACCATTTGAACTATTTGTATTTGTTTGAAATAACTCAGCTCTACTTTGATTAAAATAATATTGTAGTTTCCGGTTTGTAAAATAACTATTCATCCACGATGGAGTGAAATGAACCTCCACCTCGGCATTGTCAATTTTAGGAAAATCAGCATGATGATAAACGATCTTGCTATTTGGCATTATATTGCGCACATACTCAATAATGTCCTTACGGCTTCCATCTAACCATATATCAATATCTCCCGGCATGCGGAATTTGTCAAGATTGTCAATCTTATAGTATTGAGCCAAACCTTGCCCTTTTAGTATTACATTACGAAATCCGTCGTTATAAAACTTTTGAGATATTATAACCGCTTTTTTATCAAGTTGTACATTACTCTCTTTGATACGCTCTGTGGTTACTATCCATTGTAGCAATAAAGGTCTTGGAGGGCGTTGGTTATTAGGCAAGCGATTAATTCCAATGAAGGTTATACCAAGCAACGCTTGTTTCTTGGATAGTAGATAGAGTTCTCGCCATTCCTCTTCTGTCGGAATGTGCGAGAACTCAGTTTTATGCCCAAGTGAAATTTGTAATAACTCTCTAAATAGAGAATTCATCATAATAACATTAATACAATGCCTCATATCGTGATGCTATTGTTTCCCAAGTATACTCTTTTTGGGCTATACTCCGCATCACATCACCACATAAATCGGTACGTTTCAGCAAATCAACAAGTTCGTCAACATCCTTCCAATAATAAGCCTTTTCTTGTGTGCTTGCACGATTGTATACAACATCATAGCACAAGATAGGGCATCCGAAAAACATAGCCTCGACTAACGAAGGATTGGTGCCTCCTGCGCTATGACCATGAATATACATTCCTGCATTTTTTCTTAAGGCATACAAAATGTCTATATCATATATTGGATCTTGAATGATAATGTTCGGAAATTTACTATACTTTTCTTTTAATTCACGACCATACTCACTACGATTCCAATTCCCGATGAAAATAAGTTTTTTGTTTGTCTTGGAGAAAGCTTCAAGTGTATTATGGCAGTTATTTTCTGGTTCTATTCTGCATACTGTTATTGCATAGTTTTTTAGCTCTAATGCAAACTTTGTTAAAATACCATTCTCAAATGCGGGTTCAATATTTCGAATCACATGATCACCTCCGTAAGCGATAAGCACAGATTCCTTTCCATACTCTTCCTTGACGTAATCTTGTATTCCCTTATTATCGGCAATAATGACATCTGCATATTTTACTGCCATCTTCTCGGAAAGTTTAAGATACCATCTCGCAACTTTTCCCCATTTATCTCGACGGTGCTCTAAACCATCAATGTTGACAACTATTTTCTTTTTTGAGAACAACATAAAAAAAGGGAGTATCAGGCTCCCTGATACTCCCAAAACCAAGATTACATCTGTTTCTTTCGGCACTTTTAATAAACTCAGCATATCGTACGGAATACTTTGAACTCCATTAGCACTGAGTGGTATATATTTTAGCTTTGCTCCTTTATATTCGCTTATATGCTGCGGCAAATCCTTACTACTGCAAAATACCGTATAGTTTACATTAGAAGATTTATTCTCTCCGATAATATTTTCGACAAGAGACTCAAAGCCTCCATAATTTGCAGGCACACCTTGAGTGCCAATGATTGTAATATTTTTCATATTAATGTAATATGAGTTATGAATTGAGATGTTTTTTGATACTTTCCAAAAAGGCTATATAGATCGTCTCAGTAGAGTTCTTTTTTGCGGTTTCTATACATTTATTTATCATTTGTAGTTTTTCTTTATAATCCAGATTAATGTATCTCTCAACTGAATGCACAATACCAGTGATATCACCTTTCTCAACCAAAAAACCGTTAACATTATTTATTGTATAAGTTGAAATGCCTCCAATATTAGTTGCTATTATAGGTGTCCCACACGCCATTGCTTCCAAACCTACTAAACCCAAACTCTCTGGTAATTGTGACGTAAAAAGCAATACATCGAATAAGTTATAATAATTTCGTAGTTCATCTTGTGAAATACCCTTTATTAAATCAATTCGGGAATTTAGATTACATTGCGATATTAAGTTGTGCATCTGCGGCTCTAATGCCCCATAACCTATTATATACCCGCGAAAATCAACAACATCTTTCAATTTGTTTAATGCCAAGATATATTCTTTCCAACCTTTCCCGTATTCGATTCGCCCTACAAAACCTATTTGGAGAATATGATTTTCCTTATTATTCGTAGATGGGTAAAATACTTTTGGATTTATACCTCCCGAAGGGAATACAATTATCATGTCTTCAGTGCAGATTGATCTTTTTAACAACTCTTGTTTAAAGAAATTTGAGGGTACAACTACGATATCTGCATATTTTTTTACGAATTTCTCGGTAAGTTTCCCCAATATCGTTCCTATTCGCCCAGAATAAAGCAGATCTTCTCCATGATAATTTACTATGAGTTTCTTGTCGTGTATCTTAAATAGTGGGAATAATATTGGAATAGCCATATTAGGGTAATGAAGATAAATAGCATCATACCCCTTAAAATAGTGGCATACTATTTTAAAATAGAATGTTATGTATTTAATAATCTTATGTATGGCATTTTTACTTCGACCTTTGATTACCGCAAGGTGCGATATCTCTATACCATTTTCATCTAGATAATCTGCAACATTCTTTACGAATACTCCATATCCAGGTGAATTAACGTCTGGATACATATTTGATATCAGAAACATTCTCATTTTTCAGCAAGAAGTAGAGGAAAAACAATGAATAAATTATCACACCATCAGCAGAACATATAAATGGCCCCATCGTAGATGTTATTAGCAAATAAACATATGTTATTTTAAACCATATTTTATATGTTGATGGTATTGATTGACAAACAAGTTTAAATATTCTAATAATTAATATTATATAGATGATCATCCCGAATAAACCAAGTTCAGCAACAACGCTACCTAAATAATTGTCAAAAATTTCTGCACCGCCATCTTCAAAATCTAAAATCCAACGTTCCATACCGACCAATCGATATACTTCTAATGTATTAAATTGAGAGTAAACACTTCCAAAGGTGGCAGCACCTGTTCCGAATGGGAATCTATTAAATGCTAACCAGAATCCATTATAAAACAACAAACCTCTAATGTAATTAGAGTCATTATTTGTGAAATTTGACAGATCTCGAATAGTCTCTTCTGAATATGATGACTCCAAAAGATATGGTGTAAATACTAAAATACAAATAATACCTAATAACACATTTAAGAAACGCTTATTATGGGCCAAACTTTTATTGTAGCAAATAAGTAGTGGCAAGCAAAATAGAACAGTTTTACGGTATGAAGATATATAGGAAAGAAGTACAGCGACTATTGAAATTACCAATACATTTCTGAAATTTAGTTTCCCTGAAAGCTTAAAAAATAATAATGTTGTAACAATAAATGCAATATAGTAACCATTAGCTCCACCCTCTTTAAACATTCCAAAGATTCGTAACATATCATTACGATACATAATAGGCAAATCCCACATATTCATCCAAGATGTACCCATAATTATATTAAGTAATAGCGCTATAAAGAAAATACATGTGAATAAATATATTGTAAACTTAATTTTTCGCCATAATTTAAATTTATGGGCTATATTAAGACTTGTATAACTTAAAAATAAGGCAAGCATAATTATAAAAACCTTTATAGTTATACAAGATTGTAATAACATCATATAAAATGAGTTGGAATATGGCGATATGAGATAATTAATTATATTGTATATGAAATATATTACAAATATGCTATATACTCCCTTGCATTTCTTTATGAATGAGGAATTTGTAAATATCAAGAGTATTGATAATCCCATCAAAACCTCATCCAAAAAACTAGTAAATGGAAGCGGGATAAACAATTGAAATCCAATTAGATAAATGCAAAATAGAGTGAGGTTGACAAATAAATAAGGTATGTTGATATACATATATTTATTTTATTATTTTTATGACTTTTGCAGGATTCCCACCAACAACCGTATACGGCTCTACATTTTTTGTAACAACAGACCCTGCTGCGATTACAGCACCATCGCCAATAGTGACACCAGGCATAATGATTGACCTCATACCGATTGAGACATTATTACCTATATGTGTTTCAAGTTGTAAATATGACAGATTTTGTTGTAAATTTTCGCCATTATATTCTTTGATATTTCGCCTATGTAAAAGAATAAGCGTTTGTGCAGTGATGATACAATTGTCTCCTATATAAAGTCTATTAGCACCATCCACATCAAGATATACACCGTATCCTATAAATAATTTCTTGCCAACATTTACACCTATTAATTTCCATAATAAGGCTCTAATTGGTGAAAAGAAAAATGATGGCAATAAAGGGAAATATGCAGCAATTGACCAAATAAAATACTTAAATTCTCGGCGTATGAAACGCATAAGTTTAGATAATATATTCATAATAATTTTTAGTGTTTGATATTATAATAAAAGTCTATTGCACCTATTGTTTTTAGTACAGACCATAATAAGGGCTCTTTATCGCCGAGGCAAACTCTGTTAATGTAGTACTTGTCGTCTGTATTAACATCACCCCATTTTACTGTAAAAGCGTGATTTATGTTGGACTGACTCAAAATATCTTCGAAAAAAATCTTGTCTTTGGGAAGAAACCCAAATGGGTAAGCAAAACTATCTGTGCTTATACCCAATGACGATAAGAATTCTAAACCTTTTATAAAATCTTGTTTAATAATATCATTATCCGTAATTGATAAATTTAGATGCTCCCCAGTATGAAATCCTATATTATGACCAAGTTTATTCAACAACTGTATATCTTCTGTTGTCATTGTTTCTTCGTTTGGGTAACAATTGTTATTAACCAACAATTGATGATTTGCAGGAAGTCCCAATAAGAAAGGTGCGATGAAGAATGTCGCTTTAATGTCATATTCCTCAAGTATTGGCAATAAGTTTGTTATACAAGTCTTATATCCATCGTCTACTGTTATGTGTAGATATTTTCCGTTTTTAGTGTTGTCTAGAATGTCCTCAATAGAAGTAAATTTATATCCCAATTGCAGCATTGATGATATATACTTTCTAAATTTATTAATGGGTAGTGCTGTTTCACTAAGCGAGTGTATGCAAATTATTCGTTTGTTGAACATAATGAATTATTTAAGAATTGTTTTGATAAATCAATGTGTTCTTGTATTAGAGAGTTTGTCTTTTCATAGTCAATACCATTCTGTATACATTGCTTCTCTTGCATCTCAGATACAGAAGATACTATAGCGTTCTCCAAGCCATAACGATTGCGAATATCAATTAATCGTGAAGCGCGGCTTTGTTGAGCATAATAGGCTATAAATTGCTTTTTAAACTTCAATGAGAACATACATCCGTGGAATGAATCTGTATAAACAAATGTCGCATATTTTATTAATGTTAGCCATTTCCCAGGAGAAGCATCGTATATAATTTCGTCTGCAAACTTTTCAACCTCTTGTGAGAGGTTAGGAATGGCAACTCCTATGACTTTAATTGCGCCATATTTTTTGCGAATCTCTTTTATCACAGTCTCGTGTCCTCCGTTGATTTCCGAACCCAAGCAATATGCGAATATATATGGTTCGTTGATTTCGTTTGGACCTATAACATCTTCAAAATCATATAATAATGTTGGGTCGGCAACAACTAATGGTTTTCGATTACATATTGATTCAACCCACTTCATCGTATATGTATCTCGAACGGAAACTTCATTAAATCGCATTAATTGTCTTTTGATAATACCTCTATTATACCAAGGGGTATCCATATCGGGGCTACAAGCCGCATATGAAAGCATAAGACCTTTATAAATCGGTTTCCATTGAATAAAGAAAATTAACGGTCTTGCATATTTATAACACCAGACTTGGTCACTTCCGACAATAATGGCATCATATTTTTTCGTAATTTCACCTATAGTATTAGGTAATACTTCGGTTGAATATTTCATTTTTGCAGAATCTTTAAAATCAAAGAAAATCTGCATAAAACTTTTTAGCGGCTGTTTATTTTGTCTGCTGTTTGCGCTTTTTATTAACTTCTTAAATGTGTCTATTGGAGTTAATAGCGCCCTAGTAATTCGTCCTATTTTAGAGCCAGTCAGTTGCATCTTATTCAGGTTAATAATTTCCACATTAAAGTTTTGTGAAGTTAACCAACGCTGCAAGGCTAAGGCTTGCAATAGTCCTCCATAATTATAATTACCACGGTGTGTAATTATACCTATTGATTTAATCTTATCACTATTCATATATATCATTTAAAGAAATCAATTGTATAAAGTTCTTTTAATCATTCTAATTATTCTATCAATAATATTCTTTATACGCCTTTTAGGAGGTGCAAACAATTTTGCCAAAGACATAATATCATCGGTACGCAGAAATTCATCATAAAATGCTTGTCTATTATCCGGAGCCGAAGAGGAAATGTAATAACTCCGATTAAAGTTATTAAGATAATTAGATGGCAATATTACACATTGCGACTCACGAAGGACGATGTCTAATAACTCATTATTATTATGTATGACACATACTCCTACCCCTTTATTATCATCAAATGAGTTTTCCATTCGTTTAATACCCCAGCAATCCCCTAAAGTCATATTACTTAAAGATTTACCTGCCTTGGCTGGACAATAGTAACAACTTGGTCGTAACGAATAGTTTGATAAGAACAATTGCATATATGGGTCTTTGGTGTGCTCGAATGTTAATCTATTTGTTTGGTTACTAGATACATTTACAATAGAATAAGTACACATATAATGTTTCCAACCATTTGTCTTGTCTCTGAAATTTATATCATTTAATGTACTTAATTTATTGTTAGTTGATGCGAAATCTCTACAAGAGTATGAAGCAAGTTGTTTTACTTTATTTTTGTACTTTCCCCAAATCGAAATGCTTGGTACTCCGTGACAAATAATGTCAATCGTTAACAGATTGTTATACTCTTTTTGAAGGTATCTTTTCAATCCTGCAATTTGGCAAGGGGTTCCAGAAAATAAGACTTTACGACCATCATTCAAAAACTGCTTTGCTATTTTGAAATTGTCACCAATGATGCTCTGTACATATTTACTACCACGAAATGCTTCTAAGCCATTTATTGTTTCTGTATAGTCATGCACTACATCCCAATTCTTATTGAATTTAGCACCAAAGACCACACCGCCTTCATTGATGATTTTTTCTGCAAGTAGAGTGAAAATTCCTCCTGACGAACTTTTTATGCGAATTTCATCATTATTGTTTTTTGCAGCGTATACTGCCAATGGTTCTCTTGGCTCATTTTGATTAATTACGGGGCAGACTTTCTCGCATAGACCACAATCTATGCATACTGTGGTATCCACTTGCGGATACAAGAATCCTTCATTGTCAGCAACCATATGAATACAGTGCTTAGGGCATATTTGCACACAAGCACTACATCCACAACAATCTTTTTTCTCCTTTATATCTATCATGAAAAGCCTAAATACTTGTTAATTTTTTGAGGTAAATATTTACGAAATAACATTATGACTATAGCTGTTATCATAATTACGATTATCCATGATAAAGCCCAACTTCTAAGTGGCAATATGAAGGTTGAGATCTTTATAACAAAATAATGTATTAGATAAATTCCAAATGATATTCTGCCCAGATATGCTATCGTAAATGTTAGTTTATTGCTTTTATACATTGACTTCATTTTAGGAGTAAGCAAAAGCATTACGATACCAATAGAATAAATAAATGAGGAGATTTTTATTCCGTACCCTCCGCCATAATTCATATTAAGGTAATATGTTTCTATATACTCAAGCATTAACCCTAGTATAGTAATTGCCGCAGACTGTTTTATGGTATAATTTATAGGAGATGTTGTATAATAAACACCTAACATAAAAAATACAAACCAAGTTGTAAATGGTCCAGCAAACACTATTAATGGTATTTGAATTCCCAGAATTTTGGTGAGAAATGTAATAATAGTTATCGAAAGCATTGAACTGATTATTGAAATAGGCATCATTACAGATTTATACTTTTGAAGAATTGGAAGTAAAAAGTAATATTGTACTATGAGTGCTATAAAATAATATATGCTATAACCACACATAAATAGTGTAATTGCTTGTACAGCAGGCGAATACCCCCCCCTATTTAATCCTATGACATTTTGCATAAAATATGGGAGTGACCATATTAAAGCAGGAATGTAAACTTTTGGGATTTGTTTTGTTAAAAAACTAATGTATGCAGCTTTAGTCCCCAATATTTTTTTACTGCAGAATAGTCCTGATAATCCCAAGAAAATAGGAACTGCGCAATTAAGTATTTGTCTAATGAATGTCACTATAAATCCCATAGGAGTATCTATAGGGTAAGCTTTAAAGGTATGGATACCAACAACCATTATGATAGCAATGCCACGAAGAAAATCGTAAAATTCGATGCGCTCCTTTTTCATTTCTTTATCCACTTTTTTATGGTCTTATGAATATTACTGCCACGCAAGATTGGAAACCATCCAAGTATTTTATATGGGAGTGCACGGCAATGCATAACAAATGTTATTTCATCTTTAAAATAAGTTGCCAGTTCTATATAATCGTGTTTCCCCAATGATTCCTGAATAACTAATTGCTGTATGTACCATTTTTTATGTTTTCTATAATAATCAATATCGAATACTTCTTTATAACGATCTAATTCGCCTAAAGCATCTATTCCCAATAATGTACGAATACATTTCTCACATTTACCACAATTATTTTCAGATGATAAACATACATTAAGATATTTATATGAAGGCTTGTATCTTACTATTTCCTTTAATTTATCCATACGCGATAAGCCCTCGCCTTCAGAATAGATTCTTAAACGATTCGTTGAAAACAATGGAAGCGACAATAATTCATAAGCACCACAATCTCTCTCATTAAGTCTAAATTCATGATATCCAAAACCGGCGGAAGCATAATAATAAATAGAATATAGTTTTTGCAAGCAATACACAGGGAATAGACTGGAATATGTATGAGATTCGAAATGAACTTGCTTGATTATGTCCATCAAATTAGAGTCGCTTACTATAATGTCAAAACCATATTCTTTGGCAAACCTCATAGGACGCTCACATCGTTTAGCAAATAGCTCCGAGGCTCTCTTACCCTCCCCGTGACTTCCAACATTGTTGAATGTTAGGTGAGTTATATTATGTTTTTTGAAAATTAGATTTGTTTGATTTGCTAAAGCATGTAATGAATCTACGCCACAAGATATTCCAGTTCCAACGGCATTTGCACATGGTAATGGTTCAGATGCGACCTTGGCGCGAATGATAGGACGATAAAAATCTTTATTATGCTTCACTAAAGCATCTATCAAATACCGATCGATATTGTAATAAATATCTTCACTGATAGGAACATCACATTCAATATCGTGACTATTTCGCATAGCATAATTAAGCATAGCTATAACATAAGCATCACTTCGCTCAAAGCAAAGATATTCGCCATATTTTTTATCAACCTTGAACCAAATGGTATCAGATTTTCCATCAATAATTACATCCGTATACAAGATTGCACTATTGTCTTCATAGGCAACTTTTGGACTTCCGATATGTATCATTTCTTAAATTTATTATATGCTAATTTTATGTTTGATTTAATGAAATTGCGTTCTTGGATATTCAAACCGACAAAATATATTATTACGCAAGAGACTGTCGCTCCAATTAGGATAATTGGCAGAATATTTATAAATGATATTCTGCCTGAAAAATATTTTAAAGCATATTGTAGCACATAAATTATACTTGTTGTAGGGATTAATGGCAGCATAATTTTTATCAAATATTCTTTCGCAGGGAAACGGTTCTCTATCTTTAGAATAAAAACTCTTACGAATAAACCAATTATAGACATTATTATAGATACAACAAATGTATAATATGCGGGGAGCCCTATCTTATAAGCGCCATAAGTAAACGCAAAGTTTAGAATATAAATTACGGCAATAGCAATTTGATATCTTTTTATTTTCCCCGATGCCTGATTAACTTGTGCAATTGGAGTATATGCAGCAGTTATTAGCAGCTCTATTAATACTAATCGTGTGAATATGACACATTGTTCAGGAACATTTACCAGCCATAAAGTCAATATATCCTTGGTATATATTAGTACTGGAACAGACAAAATAAGGAGTAAATAATACGACATTTTAGATGATGAGAATACCAGTTTATACATACTCTCATATTGCCCCGCCGCATATTTTTTTATAATCTGAGGTTTGACAGCTGTCATAAAGTTAGTTACAAACATATTAACAGCGGATTGTACTTGCACAGCAATGGCTCTAGATGCATTTAATGCTGGTCCAAAGAATATATTTATCAAAATGTTTACACCTTGTTTACTCAATGTGTCGCTAATACATCCAAATATCATCCATCCAGAAAATCCAAATAACTTTCTTAATATTCTCAGATCAAGAACATGCGCACCTTTACACTCTGTAAAATTCTTATAGCAGTATAAATTGTATATAATACGGATGATTACGCATACCAATAAATTCATAAATCCATATACAATTAATTTGTTATATGGAATCATATATAATAGATATACACTAAATAACTTTAAGAAGACCTCAACAATAGAAAAATATGCATATATATCCATCCTTTCGTGTGCAATTATTGCTGCATTGTAAGGAGTACTTATCACTGTAATAAAAAAGGACAACACAGAAAAATGAAAAACCCACAAAGCAGCATTAAATTGCTCACTCGGTATATCCAATTTGTTATATAATAGCCATAGACCAATCACTTCTATCATAATAGCAGATATTACAGCTATTATGATATGTGCAATTTCTGCATTTGAAAAAACGACACGTAATGATTTCCTATCGTTACTAGCCATTTCATAGTTTAGGAATCTCTGAGTACTTGTGGTCAAAGAACTATTCAAAAAAGACAACATAGTTACAACTCCACCAACTACATTATATACGCCAAAATCTTCTACACCTAAGACTTTGAGAACGACTCTACTTGTATATAATGTAACCGCCATTATAACAAGCATCCTAATATATAGTAGAATTGTATTCTTTGCTATCCTATTGTTATTAGATATAACATTAGTCATAAATAACTTAGCTTAGCTGAAATGTGTGTGTGCTTCAATTAAAGTCTTTTATACATCTCCTCGTAGTACTTTTCGTAGTCGCCTGAGGTGATGTTGTCCATCCATTCTTGGTTATCCAAATACCAACGGACCGTCTTCTCGATGCCCTCCTCAAATTGCAGTGAGGGTTCCCAACCGAGCTCCTTCTGTAGTTTTGTTGAGTCGATAGCATATCGGGCATCGTGACCCAAACGGTCTGTAACATAGGTAATCAAATCAAGCGAGTGGCCCTCTGGGTTGTCCAAGATGCGATCCACGGTCTTGATCATCACCTTAATAAGGTCGATGTTCTTCCACTCGTTGAAGCCTCCGATGTTGTATGTCTCGGCAGTCTTACCCTCATGGAAAATAAGGTCAATGGCACGCGCATGATCCTCTACATACAACCAGTCGCGCACATTCTCGCCCTTGCCATATACAGGCAGAGGCTTGCGCTGACGGATATTATTGATAAAGAGTGGTATCAACTTCTCTGGGAACTGATATGGACCATAGTTATTCGAGCAGTTGGTCACGATTGTTGGCATGCCATAAGTGTCGTGGTAAGCACGCACAAAGTGATCTGACGAAGCCTTAGATGCCGAATAAGGCGAGTGAGGATTATACTTCGTTGTCTCGTAGAAGAAATCATCACCATAAGCCTTGTGCCCCTCTGACGATGCTACGGTCTTAAATGGAGGCTCTATACCCTCAGGGTGATTCATCGTAAGTGCGCCATAAACCTCATCTGTTGAGATATGGTAGAAACGCTTGCCCACATACTTTTCTGGGAGGCTCTCCCAATAGAGCTTTGCCGCCTGCAAAAGCGATAGTGTACCCATCACATTGGTCTTTGCAAAGGTAAAAGGATCCTTGATTGAGCGATCCACGTGGCTCTCTGCTGCAAGGTGGATGATACCGTCAATCTTCTCGTCCTGCATCAACTGATAGAAGGCCTCGAAGTCGCAGATGTCCATCTTCACGAACTTGTAGTTTGACTTATTCTCAATATCCTTCAAGTTGGCGAGATTACCTGCGTAGGTGAGCTTGTCAAGGTTAATTATATTATACTCTGGATACTTATTTACAAAAAGACGTACTACGTGGCTACCAATAAAGCCTGCACCGCCTGTGATTACTATATTACGCTTTACCATAATTATTTACTGATTTTTAAGATTTGAAATACATTGTCTGAGGGATTCGGTCCAGTAGGGAACTTTCACACCGAAAACCTCTTTGATTTTTGTCTTGTCAAGCACCGAATAAGCAGGTCGCTTTACGGGGCTTGGGAACTCGTCGCTGTGGCAAGGTTGCACATCACACTCTGTAGTGCCGTTATACTCGGCAATCATCTTTGTAAAGTCAAACCATGAGCAAACGCCCTCATTTGAGTAGTGATAAACACCTGTCTGCGAGCCATCAAATTTTTCGATAATCACTGCTATTGCCTTTGCCAAATCGAGTGCGTAGGTCGGCGTACCCACTTGGTCAAATACGACTTTAAGTTGTGGCTTTGTGGTAGTAAGGTTCATCATCGTCTTGCAGAAGTTTTTGCCAAACTCCGAGTAGAGCCAAGCGGTACGGATAATAACATAGTTACCACCGTGAGATTGGATTGCCTGTTCGCCAAGCAACTTTGACATACCATAAGCCCCCGTAGGAGTACCTTGCTGATCTTCCTTGCAAGGTGTGTTATATGGGTCGCCACCGAAGACATAGTCAGTCGAGATGTGTACCAACAAACCATCGACTTCCGCCATTACGGTTGCCAAGTTGTCAGGGGCTTGGGCATTAAGGACGGTGCAAAAAGCCACATCCTCCTCCGCCTTATCGACATTGGTATATGCCGCACAATTTACAATTACATTCACGCCATTGTCGGCCACTATCTTACGCACAGCGTCAAGGTCTGTAATATCGAGATAGGTGGTTTCGACACCCTCCACCTCATTTACATCGGTAAAGATGTAGCGGTCATTACTCTGTTTTGCGACAATACGCATCTCATTGCCCAACTGACCATTGGCACCTGTGATTAGTATTCTCTTCATATTACTCGAACTCGGGATAAAGGTTTTCGTTATAGTCAAATGGAGAGTCAAAGTCCTTCAAACAAAGGTGTTTGATATCCTTCTCAGAAAGTATTGCCTTATCCAAAGGTATCTGCCAGTCAATGCCGAGCGATTTATCCTTTATGCTGATACCACCATCTGCTTCGGGAGCATAGAAGTTATCGCACTTATATTGAAATACTGCCGTCTCGCTCAACACGGCAAAGCCATGTGCAAAGCCGCGAGGAACAAAAAACTGGCGGTGATTATCCTCTGAGAGTTCTACGGCAACATGCTGTCCGTATGTAGGAGAGCCTTTGCGAATATCTACCGCAACATCCAATACCTTACCCTTTACGCAACGCACCAACTTACTCTGTGTATATGGTGGTCGCTGAAAGTGCAAGCCTCGCATAACACCATAGCTTGACATGCTTTCGTTATCCTGCACAAAGTTTATCTTGCGAACCTTCTCCTCGAACTCTCGTTGCGAGAAGCTCTCAAAGAAATAGCCTCTGGCATCCTTAAATACCTTGGGCTCGATGATTACCAAGCCCTCTATTGCTGTCTTGATTACCTCCATTATTACTCTAAATTAGGATGACCTGTCTCCTTTACCTCATCAATAACCTTCAACAGGTACTGACCGTATTGATTTTTAAGCATTGGCTGCGCGAGCTCACGCATACGCTCCTCAGAGATCCAGCCCTGACGATAAGCGATACCCTCCAAGCACGCCACCTTCAAACCCTGGCGCTTCTCCAACACCTCGATATAGGTTGATGCCTCAGAAAGCGAATCGTGCGTACCAGTATCCAACCACGCAAAGCCACGACCCAATGTCTGTACCTTCAACTCACCATCTGATAAGAACTGCTGATTCACAGTTGTAATCTCATACTCACCACGTGCAGATGGTTGAATATTTTTTGCAACTTCTACAACCTTATTGGGATAGAAGTACAAGCCTACAACTGCATAGTTTGACTTTGGTTTTGCTGGTTTCTCCTCAATACTCAAGCAGTTACCATCTCTGTCAAACTCGGCTACTCCATAACGCTCGGGGTCACTCACCCAATAACCGAATACCGTAGCTTTCTTCTCCTCCTCTGCTGTGCGAACAGCCTCTTTGAACATCTTTGTAAAACCAGAACCGTGGAAGATATTATCTCCCAGTACCAAACAAACACTATCATCACCAATAAAATCTGCTCCGATAGTGAACGCCTGCGCCAAGCCATCGGGACTTGGCTGCTCGGCATACTCAAAATGAACGCCATAGTCCGAGCCATCACCAAGCAAGCGTTTGAAACCTGGCAAGTCATAAGGAGTAGAGATAATCAGAATATCCCTGATGCCAGCCAACATCAAAACAGAAATTGGATAATAAACCATCGGTTTATCATAAATTGGCATTAACTGCTTGGATATTCCTTTTGTAATAGGATACAATCGTGTACCACTACCACCGGCGAGGACAATTCCTTTCATATAATTGTTTTATAAGATTAATCTCTTTGGAAAATATCTCGTGTATAAACTTTATATTTTACATCGTCAAGCAATGTATCGTAGCGATTTGCTATAATTGCTTGGCTCTTTCTCTTGAACTCTGCCAAATCATTTACCACAAGGCTGCCGAAGAATGTTGCACCATCTTCGAGGGTTGGCTCATAGATAATCACCTCTGCACCCTTTGCCTTAATGCGCTTCATTATACCCTGAATGGCACTCTGACGGAAGTTATCGGAATTAGACTTCATAGTCAGGCGATACACTCCGATAACGCACTTCTGCTCCTTTGTTGCACTCCACGAACTTGAACCTACGTAATATCCCGCCTTTGCCAATATCTGATCTGCAATAAAATCTTTTCTTGTGCTATTACTTTCAACGATAGCCGTCATCATATTCTGTGGCACATCCTGATAGTTTGCCAAAAGCTGCTTTGTGTCCTTTGGCAAGCAGTAGCCACCATAACCAAATGATGGGTTGTTATAGTGTGTGCCAATGCGTGGGTCCAATCCAACACCTTCGATGATGCTCCTTGTATCAAGCCCTTTTATTGCGGCGTACGTGTCTAATTCATTAAAATAACTTATACGTAGTGCAAGATAAGTGTTCGCAAATAACTTAACTGCTTCAGCTTCTGTTGCGCCCATCAATAGGATCTCTATGTCCTCTTTTAGCGCACCTTTTTCAAGTAATGAAGCAAATTCTTCGGCTGCTTTAACAACCTTCTCTTCGTTCGTTGAGCGCCCAACGATTATTCTACTCGGATATAGATTGTCATATAATGCCTTACTTTCACGCAAAAATTCAGGTGAGAATAGGATATTATTTGTTTCTAATTTTTTGTTAAGACTTTCTGTATATCCAACAGGAACAGTTGATTTAATAACTATTATGGCATTAGGATTTATCTCTATCACCTCTTTCGCTACCGCCTCAACCAATGATGTGTCGAAAAAGTTTTTATGTGGATCATAATTTGTTGGAGTGGCCACAACTACATAATTAGCATCTGCATAAGCCTCTTTAGCATCTAAAGTTGCCTTTAAGGTTAAGTGTTTATCAGCAAAGAATTTTTCAATATACTCATCTCTAATTGGAGATTTTCTATTGTTAATCGCAGCAATCTTCTCGGGAATTACATCCACCGCCACAACCTCGTTGTGCTGTGCAAGCAGTGTGGCTATTGAAAGTCCCACATATCCCGTTCCTGCTACTGCTATTTTCATTGTTAGGAAGTTTTTCGTTTGTTATAGATTTCTTACCTCTTCGCTTGTAGATTTATCTGCCCACTCTTGTGCAAACAACCAAAATCCTTTACGCTCTGCGTGAGTGTGTTTTGCTATTCTACGGAAGCTATAATAGATACCAGACTCTTTTCGTATCTGCTTTTTTACAAAAGGATAGAAGATGAATGTTACAAAGAATCCAAGGGCTACAACAATATATAATTGCATATCTATGGACAATCCACACTTGTATGCAAAGAACCAGCATAATACAACGAATAGATTTATACCTATGATAGATAGTGTCGTGCCGATATGAGAATATCCGAGTTCAATGAATAAATGGTGTAGATGTGTTTTATCGGGGCTAAATGGAGATTTACCTCTCGCTATTCTGGCACTCATCACTCGTAAGGTGTCAAAAACAGGCACACATAATACTGCAAGTGTAAATGGAATCAACCCAAGATTATCTTGTGCTACCTCAATATTTTGATTTGCCGAGAGGATTGTTATAACGAAAGTTGAGAAGATAATGCCCAGCGACAAGGTGCCAGCATCTCCAATAAACATCTTTGAGTGTTTACCAAATACATTGTGCAGGAAGAACGGCAATAACGATGCAGCAACGATTGCTGCTAATGCAACCATACGGATATTACCTAACTCATAGAACATCACTCCAAATAAGATACAACTTACTATGCTATAACCCGAGGAGTACCCATCTACACCGTCAATCAGGTTAATAGCATTGATGATTCCTACACAAGCAAATATGGTCAGCGGTATAGATATATAATTAGGAATTACTTCTAAACCCCATAATCCGTGAAAATCATTCAATTGCCAACCTGTCGTACTTGTTAGATAAAGCACCAATATAATCTCAACAAGAAATCGAACTTTCGGCGATAGAGAAATCATATCATCCATAAGTCCTACAATCAAGATAATGATAATCGAAGCAAATACGGGAAACAAGTCAAAGAAATCACCCGACAGATTAACAGCCATAAGACCTGACAGTATTCCAAATACTACCGTCAACCCGCCCAAAACAGGGACAGGCACACGCTGCAATTTTCTTGCATCGGGATTGTCGACAATGTTCTTTACTTTTGCCACCTTCAAGATATATGGGTGTATCCAACAGGTGCAAGCAAAAGCAATTATGGCAGGGATTAATATATGGAATAGTTCGTTCATCTCTCGTGGATATATTTATTTCAGACTATTAGTCCAAGTTTGATATGAATCTTGCTCAACATTCGTATTAGTGGGAAGATGATAGTAACCGTCTTTAACTTCGATTACTTTCATGTTTGCAATAACCAACTTTTTGAAATCTGCTTCAGTCATACATACACAGGGCATCTGCATATGCTCTGAAAAGTTAGATAAACACTTTATGTTTTGCATATGGGCTAATAGATAGGCAGAATAACCATATGTTACCCATATGCCTGTACTCTCTTGCTGATAGAAGTAGATGCTACTTCCATCATTGAGTACTTCATTCATAGTTATTAATTCTTCGTTCATAATCTATTTTATTAGGCTGTTTTTCTATATGATTGGCATATCTTCATCTATGACAAGCTCCCTGTACCATTTTGTATACTGCTTATTGTCGATAGATTTCGTCATAATTTGCAGATATTCCAGACCTCTTCGTGACATTGGATGCTTACGACACATGTCGTTGACTTTTGTATAATAAACGCTATGCATAACAATGGGGAATGGGTATCCTTTCATATACAATACTAGAGGCTGTTCATCCTTTGGATTAATTTTCTCAAGTAGGTATGCCGATTTTTCGAATGCTACCCAATATTCACCGACATCATACAAATGGATCCTATCCTCATTGTGCAACTCATTGTTGAGAATCTTCTTTAGATTGGTTTCGAGCAGAGTGTTGATTCTCTCAAACATAGTAACTGCTTTCGGTGCTGCGTTCATAATTAAGGTTTTTGGGAGTTATTCTAAAACTTGAAGATATCCGTCTGTAAATTCAGCAACCATTACCGCTGCGATTCCCTGAACAAGAACTACCACGCGTTTCTTGCGGCTTTTATCTACTTTCACGAAGGACCCTATTACTCCATCGAAGGCACCACCAATAATTTTTACGGAAGTCCCTTCTTTAAGATTTATTTCCTCGGGAGCCAAGTAGACTAACTTATCATTGTGCGTATTACAGACTTTTATAAACTGTTGCATCTGTTCCTCGGGAACGATAATAGGAATGTTTTTCCCAGCAACAGGTTTTGTTAAATATTGGAGATATTCAGCAACAGACTTCAATGCTTGTATGCGTTCCTTGGTCGTATACACAAAAATCAGATTGTTGATTGCTGGAGCGAGCTTCTTTATTTTACCTTGCTTCTTGTCATTAACAATCTGGTATTTCATTGGAACAAAACATTTCACAGACTTGCTTTCCAGAAAAGTCTTTGCTTTTAGCTCCCTGCCAAATGTAGCACTCATGGCAAACCAAGCAGGTTCTTCAAGGCTATTTGCTATCAACTTTTCTTCAACTGTCATTTGTGGATTTTTTCAGATATGCATATTCCTTCGGCTCCCTAAAACAGGTTTCTTTTCTCTCTGTCTCAGGTTATTACACCAATCTCGAACGTTGCGTGTTGCAACACACAACTTATGTAATTTAGCAGTGTAAAAGTAATAAAAATTATTCGATTGCAGGCATTTTTACCTAAGAAAATCATTAGATACTCCTAAATTATTTGCATTCAGATTAGATTTTATAATGCTTGTTTAACACTTTAATCGAGGTAATCGCCCCTAACTTGCTATTATTCAACATGTAAATTCAACCACCAATCTTCTACGAGAAGATTTAAAAGCATTTCAACTCGATTACAATCTTCTACGAGAAGATTTGCAGAAAATCCATCTGAGTTCAGTCTCCTACGAGAAGATTTGTTTTTATGCAAAACAAAAAGCCAATTTGAAATCACAAAAAAAGGAGCCAATACAGACTCCTCATTTTGTTTTTAGGTGCTATAGTAGCTTTAGAATTTTACGGTTAGCTTTATCTATAACCTCTGTTTTCAAAGAGGCAAGATAGATCTGTGTTGTCTTCTCCGAATCATGCCCCATTCCCTCACTGATAATTGATAATGGAATTCCTTCGTCGTGAGCAATGCTTGCCCAAGAATGACGAGCGCAATACATCGTAAGAGGTTGATGTAGCCCCAATCCTTTTCCTATTTCCTTCAGATGCCGGTTGATTAGGAACTGCATATTCTGATACTGCTTGCGAGGATTGCTCTCTGAATCTTTGATAATAGAGAAAAGATAAGGAGAAGATGTATCTGCTTCATACCGTTTTAAGATTTCCTGCATATCAGGTTCCCATCCTATTTTCAAAGGCAGATTAGTCTTCCTTCTACGATATGATAACACATCGCCTTTTAAGTTTTTCTTTTGCAGATATGCTATATCAACAAATGACATCCCACGAGTGTAGAAACTGAACAAGAATATATCTCTCGCAAATCTTTTGGATGAATTATCACTAAGGTCCATTGCTTTCAGCCTTTTTAATACTTTGAGTGAGATTGCACGCTTGGCAGTTTTCTCTATGGATGTGGATACTCGCTTAAACGGATTCTTATCTCTGATCAACTCGTCATCAACGGCTCGTTTATAAACAGCCCGCAGATGTTTCATATAAAACGAAATGGTATTAGGTGATAAATCGTTTTGTTTGAGATGATTTTCATAAGCCTCCATCAACTCGCTATCAACATCTTCCAAATATACATCAATGTCAGCCCTGAACCTTTTGAAACTATTCAATGTTGTAGAATAGGTTTCGCTGGTTCGATGTTGTCCTAGTCTCCAATAACGAGCAATCATCTGTTCCATATAACTGAACAATGTACTACCATTGGACTGCTTGCGGTACTCATCAACGATAGTATCTACCGTGTATGAAAGATTTGTATGTGCAAGTTCCTGTCCTATACGTAAGAAACGATTAATGTCATTGCGTATCGTTTGCTTAATGGACTCCAAATAATTGCATCGAACGGCTGGTGGTTTTACTATAATATCCTCAATTTCAGGATTCCATTCATTGGGGAATATTTTATATGGCGTAGTAACCTGCCTTACCACTCGATTATAAATCACTTGATAGTAAAGACTACCTTCTTTGCCTTCATTAGTCGAAGGCCTGAACTTTAATTTTATTGAAACCATAATACATCAGTGTTAATCATTGTTTTTACATTAAGAGCCTTCTCTCAATTGCTTAAGGGAAGGCTCTTTAAATAACGGCTACGGGATATACAGCAATTGAAACTCTCTTTTTCTGCGGCGTTCGATGCTGGGAATTGGCTTGCCTTTATAGCAACGATACGAGATAAACTCTTCGTAAATATTCCTGTCGCCGGACTCTATTTTCTTGATAAGGTTACTCTTCGGGCGTTTACCATATCCTAACAATCTGCTGTGGCCGACATTGTAAGCCAAAACCGTTAGCAACAGAGCATCTTTCCCATACTGTCGGAAATACTTGTATCGCTCCAATAGGTCGGCTCTAAGCAACGAATCCGCCTGCTCCTCGGTAATATCGGCTGTCAGGTTTTCGTGTGGAAGCAGTTTATGCCCGTAACCGATATAGGGATAGTGTTTTGCCGAGTGCCACCCCTCAAACTCCTTAATGAGTGCTACCGCCTTATCGAACAGTTCCGCAGAAATCTCCTTGGGTAGTGGTGGCGAAGAGTCGCCACCTCGTGTCTGTGTCTTGGCGTATCCACAAAGCAATGTCATACAAATAATCATCAACTTTATTCTCATAGATTCTCTTATAGTGATTGGTTATGGCGGCAGACCCCC
>ULKT01013770.1_pt1 | contig 17665 bp, 18 predicted proteins | sample 1951201 | NCBI WGS metagenome assembly ULKT01 (sample SAMEA4835505, study PRJEB28245) | human gut metagenome | biome: gut microbiome; material: fecal sample | place: Denmark | collected 2008
CATCTCGGACTTGATGTAGTATCGGGTGGCGAGATTTATACAGCACAGCAGGCAGGTTTTCCTATGGAGAAAACCCATTTTCACGGCAACAATAAAACAGCCGCTGAAATTGAATTTGCACTTAACGCAGGCGTCGGCACATTTGTAGTTGACAACCTTTACGAGCTTGAGCTTTTAAACGAAATTGCAGGCAAACTCGGTAAAAAGGCAAAGATTTCATTCAGAATCAAGCCTGGCGTTGACGCTCACACACATAACTTTATCAGAACAGGTCAGATTGACTCAAAGTTTGGCTTTGCACTTGAAACAGGCGAGGCTTTTGAGGCTGTTAAAAAGGCACTTGAATATGAAAATGTAAACCTTGCAGAACTCCACTGCCACATCGGTTCACAGATTTTTGATATTGACCCATTTGTTACAGCCGCTGAAATTATGATGGACTTCATCGGCAAAATTAAGGACGAGCTTGGTGTTACAATCAGCAACTTAAACCTTGGCGGTGGCTTTGGTATTATGTATGTAAACAGTGACGAGCCTGTTCCTTATGAGAATTATATGGAAAAAGTATCTGTTGCCGTAAAAGCAAAGGCTGCGGAACACAATGTGCCTGTTCCTTATATTTTCATTGAGCCGGGCCGTTCTATTGTTGGTGAGGCAGGTATCACACTTTACACCGTCGGCGGAATCAAAGAAATCCCTGACATCAGAACCTATGTATCTGTTGACGGCGGTATGACCGACAACATCAGATATGCGCTTTATCAGTCTGATTACACAGTAGTAAACGCAAGCCATGCAGACAAAGAGGCTACACAGACTGTTACAGTAGCCGGCAAATGTTGTGAGAGCGGCGACCTTGTACAGGAACACACACAGGTAGCTCCTGTTACAGTAGGCGATATACTTGCTGTTCTTTCAACAGGTGCATATAACTACTCAATGGCATCTAACTACAACAGAATCCCTCGTCCTGCTATTGTTATGGTAAATAACGGCAAGTCAAGAGTTATTGTTAAGAGAGAAAGCTACGAAGATATAGTAAGAAACGATATTTGATAAAAAATTAAAGGTCACTTTTGAGAAATCGGAAGTGACCTGTTTTATTGTGCAACGAACCGTCGACAATCAGTCGGCGGTAATTTTTTGCCTTAAAAGGGGATAGGTTATTCCTTGAAATTTTAAAATAAAATTATCATTTTAAAATCCGGACAATGAGTTAATTCTTAATCTATAAAATTTACATAACCGTTATTTATTGAATTTATCAAGACCGAGAATGTAATCACTTGACACTCTGTAAATCATACAAAGTGAAATCAAATGCTTTATAGGCAACTCACGCTTTCCGCTTTCATATTTGCTGTACTGTTCCTGCCTTGTATGCAGCAGAAAAGCAATCTCCGCTTGAGTATATCCGTTTGCGATTCTTAATTCCCTTAATCTTTTAGTGTAGTCCATAAAATCACCGCATTTCAAAATATTACTATTTGTATTATATCATTGTTTATGTGCATTTGCAACTAAAGTAAACGTTAAAAATTCAACTGACGAACTATACAAAACGATAAGTTAGTGTTAAAAACTTATTTCAAAGCAACTTGAGCACAAGCAACTTTCATAACTTAGGTAAAATATTTTTATTTTTGACAAAATAATAGCTAAATATTAACAAGTTTATAAACTTTATTTAAAAAACTTGCAAAACAGTTAAAAAAGTAGTATTATAAATATGTCGAAAGCCACAAACAATATTTAATTGTGGTAATGATAAATTGTTTTGAATTAATAAGGAGGAACATACAATGTCGTATGTAAGTGAACAGCTCGAAAAGCTTAAAGCAAAAAATCCAAATGAACCTGAGTTTATTCAGGCAGCTACAGAAGTTTTAACATCACTTGAGCCTGTATTTGAGGCTAATCCTAAGTATCAGGAGAACGCAATTCTCGAAAGAATCACAGAGCCTGAGCGTGTTATTATGTTTAGAGTTCCTTGGGTTGACGATAACGGCAAGGTACAGGTAAACCGTGGTTTCCGTGTACAGTTCAACAGCGCTATCGGACCTTACAAGGGCGGTTTAAGATTACATCCATCTGTAAACCTTGGCGTAATTAAGTTCCTCGGTTTTGAGCAGATTTTCAAGAACTCATTAACAGGTCTTCCTATCGGCGGCGGTAAGGGCGGCTCTGACTTTGACCCTAAGGGCAAGAGCGACAACGAAGTTATGGCTTTCTGCCAGAGCTTTATGACAGAGCTTTGCAAGCACATCGGTGCTGACACAGACGTTCCTGCAGGCGACATCGGTACAGGCGCTCGTGAGATCGGTTATATGTTCGGTCAGTATAAGAGAATCAGAAATGTATACGAGGGCGTTCTTACAGGTAAGGGCCTCAACTGGGGCGGTTCTTTAGCAAGAACAGAGGCAACAGGTTACGGTCTTCTGTACCTCACAGAGGAAATGCTCAAGTGCAACGGTAAAGACATCAAGGGTGCAACAGTTTGTATCTCCGGTGCAGGTAATGTTGCTATTTACGCTACACAGAAGGCTACTGAGCTTGGTGCAAAGGTAGTTACACTTTCTGATTCAACAGGTTGGGTTTACGATGCAGAGGGTATCGACCTTGACGCTGTTAAGGAAATCAAGGAAGTTAAGAGAGGCAGACTTTCAGAGTACAAGAACTACCGTCCAAATGCAGAGTACCATGAGGGTAAATTCGATTGGTCAGTTAAGTGTGATGTTGCTCTTCCATGTGCTACACAGAACGAGCTTAACGCTGACGATGCTAAGAGACTTATCGCTAACGGTTGCTATGCAGTAGCAGAGGGCGCTAATATGCCTACAACTCTTGAGGCTACAAAGCTCATCCAGGAGGCAGGTTTACTCTTCGCTCCTGGTAAGGCAGCTAACGCAGGTGGTGTTGCTACTTCTGCTCTTGAGATGTCACAGAACTCACAGCGCCTTTCATGGACATTTGAGGAAGTTGACGCTAAGCTCAAGAACATTATGGTTAATATTTTCCACAACATTGACAATGCTGCTAAGAAGTACGGCTATGAGGGCAACTATGTAGTAGGTGCTAACATCGCAGGCTTTGAGAAGGTTGCAGATTCAATGATTGCTCAGGGTGTTTGCTAATTAAATCCTTTAATAAATTCAAAATCCTGTCTGATTTTTCAGGCAGGATTTTTTATATGTTTATTTCGCTTTTATTGTAAGGCTCTTTATTTCATATGCTAATAATTCTGTTTTTACTGTGCAAAATACTTTTGAGGTGATTTTTATGGCTAAAAAAGGAATGCACAGAGCAGATAACATTTACGATAAAAATAAAAACAGAGCAGAGATTGTACCCGAATTGCAGGGCGGAGCTAAACTTAGCAACGAAAAAGCCAATCCGATTATTGCAGGCACAAAGCCGCCGTCACAAAAGGTGTATCACAGTAAACCGCACAGCGAAAGACCTATTTCAAATTTTTATTCTTATATAGACAACGACTTAGCAAGAGATAATCTTGAAAGCGATATTCCAAGCGCAGATTTGCAGGATTTGTAATCAGAAACGGCATACCATTTCAATGTTAAATTTATAGAAATGGTATGCCGTATTTTAAAACTTTTCTTCCTTATATTCCTTAATAATCGGGATAAATTCTTTTGCGTATTTTTCCTGCTTTTTAATACCGACACCGGATATTCTTAAGAAATCATTTTCGTTTGTCGGAAGTTTTGCGCACATATCACGCAAAGATGCGTCGCTGAATATAACATACGGAGGAACGCTGGCTTTATCCGCAAGATATTTTCTGCGCTCCTTAAGTTTGTCAAACAACACCTTATCGACCTCTGTATGCTGAATTTCTCTGTGCAGCTCCTCTTTAACGGCGAGGCGCATTGTAAGGCTTTTTTGCCCTTTCAAAATCGGATATGATTTTTGCGTTACCTTTAAAACAGGGTATTTGTCTTCGGTTTGAGTTATATATTCTTCGTCAATAAGCCTTGTTATAAGCTCGTTTATAACCGTTCTGCGCTTGTCACTCATTATGCCATATGTAGACTGATTATTTAACCTGTACTTGTAAATATTCTCGCTTTTTGAGCCTGCAAGCACGGCGGATATTGTAGAAGTGCCGAACCGCTGCCCTGTTCGTATAATGCAAGAAAGAATCTTCTGCGAATCTACCGTTACATCAGTAAGCTTGTATTCTTTAAGGCAAGCCGAGCAGTTTTTGCACTCGTTTGTGTGATATTCACCGAAGTAGTTTAGAATATAATTTCTAAGGCAGGTGGTAGATGTACAGTAACCTACCATTTCATTAAGTTTATAGTAATCATTTTTCTTGATTTTTTCACGCTGTTCTTCGGTAAGTTCGGCATTCTCGTCATTATTTTCAATAAAAAATTTTTGTGTATGAACATCACCGGGGCTGTACAGCAAAACGCAATCGGAGTTTTCGCCGTCACGACCTGCTCTGCCTGCCTCCTGATAGTAGTTTTCAAGATTTTTCGGCATATTATAATGCACCACAAAGCGCACATCGGGCTTATCAATTCCCATTCCGAAAGCATTGGTGGCAACAATTAGATTGCATCTGTCATTAATGAAATCGTCCTGATTTTTGCTTCGTATTTCATTGCTCAATCCTGCGTGATAAATCAGAGAATCATAGCCGTTTTCATTGAGAAAATCGCTGACTTTTTCTACATTTTTACGGGTAGCACAGTAAATTATTCCGCTCTGATTTTTGTGTTCGCTCACAATGGCGAGTAATTCTTTTTGCTTGTTTTGCGGACGCTTTACGGCGAAGAACAAATTTTTTCTGTCAAAACCCGTTGTTATTTCAAAAGGATTTTTAAGACCGAGCAGATTTAGAATATCCCTTTTTACAGCGTCGGTAGCCGTTGCCGTAAATGCGGAAACGACCGGTCTGTCATCAAGTTTAGAAATAAAATCGGATATTTTCAAATAGCTTGTGCGAAAGTCGTGACCCCATTGCGACACACAGTGTGCCTCATCAACCGCAATCAGAGAAATTTTTATACTGTTGCAAAGATTAAGAAAAGCGGGCGCTTCAAGCCTTTCAGGCGCAACATAAATCAGTTTGTATTCGCCTCGCATAGCGTTATAAATTGCTTTCGACTGTTGGGCGGGAGTAAGCGTGCTGTTGATGTATGCCGCTCTGATTCCGTTTTGATTAAGCGAAGTAACCTGGTCTTTCATCAGCGAAATAAGCGGAGAAATCACAATTGCAATTCCGTCCGACATAAGTGCCGGAATCTGATAGCAAATCGACTTTCCGCCGCCCGTAGGCATAATACAAAGCGCATCTCTGCCGCTCGAAATATTATCTATTATATTTTCCTGACCGTCACGAAACGAATCGTGGCCGAAGTATTGTTTTAGAAGTTCAAACTTATCCATAATAAATATTATATATAAAATCAAAATTATTTTCAAGCAAAGAGCCGAAAATGTTGATTATTAGCCGAAAATATTTTATACTATAGTTGTATTTTTTATTTGGAGTGATATTATGTTATTTTTAGAATATCCGAAATGTTCGACCTGCAAAAAGGCTAAGAATTTCTTAGACAGCAAAGGTGCCGATTACGAGGACAGACACATTGTTGAAAATAATCCGACAGCCGAGGAATTAAAGCAATGGCACGAAATGAGCGGACTTGACATTAAAAAGTTTTTCAACACAAGCGGTATGCTTTATAAGTCAATGAATTTAAAGGACAAGCTGCCGCAAATGTCGCTTGAAGAAAAATATCAACTGCTTGCAACCGACGGAATGTTAGTAAAACGCCCCATTCTCATTAACGGTGATAAGGTACTTACAGGATTTAAAGAGGCAGAATGGGAAGAAATAATAGGATAAGGAGCAATTATGAAGAAATTTATATCTTGGAATGTAAACGGTTTAAGAGCCTGCGTAACAAAGGGCTTTCTTGACTTTTTTAATGAAGTAAATGCAGATGTATTTTGCTTGCAGGAAACTAAGCTGCAGGCAGGACAGATCGACTTGCAGCTTGACGGCTATCATATGTATTGGAACTACGCCGAAAAAAAGGGATACTCGGGCACTGCACTTTTCACAAAAGAAGAGCCGATAAGCGTAACCTACGGACTTGGAATTGAAGAACACGATAAAGAGGGCAGAGTGATAACCGCCGAATTTGAGGACTATTACTTTGTGACCTGCTATACGCCAAATTCCAAAAATGAGTTATTAAGACTTGATTACAGAATGGTTTGGGAGGACGCTTTCAGAAAATATCTGAAAAATCTTGAAAAAACAAAGCCCGTAATCGTATGCGGCGACCTCAATGTTGCGCATAATGAAATTGACCTTAAAAATCCTAAGACAAATCGCAAAAACGCAGGCTTTACAGATGAGGAAAGAGGTAAAATGACTGCGCTTTTAGACAGCGGATTTACCGATACTTTCCGCTATTTTTATCCCGACAGAGAGGGAATATACTCGTGGTGGTCATACAGATTTAAAGCGAGAGAAAAGAATGCAGGCTGGCGTATTGACTATTTTCTCACATCAAAAGCCCTTGATTCAAGGCTCGTAAGTGCCGATATTCACACCGAAGTTTTCGGCAGCGACCATTGCCCTGTTGAACTTGTGATTGAATAAATTAATCAGCCTATGAAATACGAAAAATCTTGCGGAGCTGTTGTATTTACAAAAGAAAACAACGAATATAAATTTTTAATTGTGAAGCAGCTTCAAGGCTTTCATGGATTTCCAAAAGGGCATATGGAAGCAGATGAAACTGAAGAACAAACCGCCTTACGAGAAATATTTGAAGAAGTCGGTGTAAAAGCAAATCTTATTGATGGCTTTAGGGTAGTCGACGAGCATATAATTCCGAACAAAGTCGATACAGTAAAGCAAATAGTTTATTTTCTTGCTGAATATAAAAATCAGAATGTAAAATTTCAAAAGTCAGAATTATCAGCCGTTAAACTTTTAGCGTTTGATGAGGCTTACAATACTTTTGAATATGAAAGCTCAAAAAGAATACTGTCTGCGGCTTATGATCATTTATCTAAAGCAGTTTACTAAGCAAAAAACCTGCACTCTATAATTAAAGTGCAGGTTTTTGTTTTGAAAAAATCATCAGATTTTATACAGAATTAAACTTCGGCGATTACTTCAACTTCAACGAGTACATCCTTAGGGAGCTGTTTTACAGCTACGCAGGAACGGGCAGGCTTTTCTGTGAAATACTTGCCATATACGGCGTTGAATGCGGCAAAATCGTTCATATCCTTTAAGAAACAAACTGTCTTTACAGCCTTTTCAAGTGAACTGCCGGAAGCCTCGAGAACATTCTTAAGGTTTGTGCAAACCTGTTCTGTCTGTGCCTCAATTGTAGTAGCCTCAACATTGCCGCTTGCAGGATTAATAGCAATCTGACCTGATGTAAATACAAGACCGTTTACTACAACTGCCTGTGAATATGGACCGATAGCATCGGGAGCATTTTTTGTATAGATTTTTTCCATAATAAATTCCTCCATATATTATACAAGCTTAAAGCCTGCGTTAATAAGTGCGTCTGTAATTTCTTTTACATGGTCAAAGTTTCTTGTTTCAAGTACAATTCTTAGGTAACAGCCGTTAACATCAGTACCCTCGCTTGCACGCTCGTGGTGGATAGAAATAACATTTCCGCCCTTGTCAGCGATAATATCGGCTACCTGCTTGAGCTGACCCGGTTTATCCTGAAGTTCAATGCAAAGTGTCTGTGATCTGCCCGATCTTAAAAGACCACGCTTAATTACTCTTGAAAGGATAGTAACATCAATGTTGCCGCCCGAAATTACGCAAACAACTTTTTTGCCCTTTACAGGAAGTTTGTTGAACATTACAGCTGCGAGAGGTGCAGCGCCTGCGCCCTCGGCAATCATCTTCTGTGATTCAATAAGTTTTAAAATAGCAGATGAAATTTCATCATCGGTTACGGTTACAATGTCATCGACATACTTCTGAACATACTTAAATGTGTGCTCACCCGGTTCTTTAACCTGAATACCGTCAGCAACAGTTGATACCTTGTCAAGATGAACAGGCTTACCTTGTTTGATTGACTCGTACATTGACGGAGCGCCCTCTGCCTGAACACCGTAAACCTTGATGTTAGGGTTAAGGCTCTTGATTGCGCAAGCAACACCCGAGATAAGTCCACCGCCGCCGATAGCACAAACTACAGCGTCTGCGTCAGGCAATTCTTCAAGAATTTCAATACCGATTGTACCCTGACCGGCAATTACATTTTCATCGTCAAACGGATGAATAAAAGTATAGTTATGTTCGTCACGAAGCTCACAAGCCTTATTGTAGGCATCATCATACACACCCGGTACCATACAAACCTCTGCGCCGTAACCCTTTGTAGCCTCGACCTTAGAGATCGGAGCGCCGTCAGGCAAGCAGATAAGTGATTTAATACCATATTTTGTTGCGGCAAGTGCAACACCTTGAGCGTGATTACCTGCCGAGCAAGCAATAACACCACGCTTCTTTTCTTCTTCTGTGAGCTGAGAAATCTTATATCCCGAGCCCCTTACCTTAAACGAACCTGTAATCTGCAAATTTTCAGGCTTAAGGTAAACTTCGCAATCATCGCTGATAGCGGTTGCCTTAACAAGCGGGGTAGGGATAACTACATCTTTAAGTACATAAGATGCGTGATAGATTTTATCAAGTGTAACCATATAAATCTCCTCTTTCACTCTTATTACTTTATAATTATAAATCAGAATTGAACCAAAAACAAGTTTTTTTACAATATTCTTCAAAAAATATTGCATATTTCTGCCGTAATTATTTATTTGATTTACATAAAAGAAAGTTCGGCACATTATCATTGCTTTTTAATGTGCCGAACAGTAAAATTATGCTTATTCTGTTTTTATTTCTTCAAGTTCGTTTTCGTCGGAAAATTCATTTTCCTTAATGGCGTCATCAATTCTTTTGCCCTTTGTAAGGTAAGAGAACGGAGCGGAAATTAATATTGCGCCGTAATATGTAATAAATCTCCACAACAGGATTGCAGGCTTAATTTTGTTTGCAAGTCCAACAACAAAGAACGGGCCAAAGTACATTGTAAACGCAAGCTCTGCGCCGCCGGATGCGCCCGGCAGAGGCACAAGGTTTGAAGTAAAGAGCACAAACGACTGAATACAAATTGTATCAAGAAAATTAAGCGGAACCTGACCTTGCTCAACGGCAATGCTGTGCATATCAAAAGAAAGATATACAAAATACGGAACAGAGAGGATAGCAATTACTTGCAGTGCAACGAGAGCATAAAGCAACATCATACGCTTTTTATTTTCATAAAGCAGTTTGTTGCCTGTATGGAAAAGCTCAACCTGCTCTTTAAGCGATTTCACTTTTTTATCCGGATTTTTGATAAATTTGAATTTATGTAAAATTTTATCTATAAACTTAATAATTTTACCTGTAATTTTCGGACTGAACGATACAACCAAAAACAAAACGGTAACAACTGTTTGGGTCAAAAAGCCGAGTACGATAAACAGGGTAGACCATATATTGGTAAAAGCCGCTTTAAAATAATCAAACTTTATTATAATGGCAAGTACGCTGAATACTCCCGTAACAATCTGATAATAAACAAATTTTTGCGTCATACACGCCGAGCCGAACCCGACTCCGACTTTCATTTTTGAAAGAAGATACAACTGCATAGGTTGTCCGCCTGTGTTGGACGGAGTGACAGCACCGAAAAAAACACCGACCAGCGCAACTTTGAGAGCGTCAATAAATCTGAAATCGGGATATTGTATTCTAATAAGTATCTGCGTTACAATACTGTCTATAACTATATTCATATCAAATGCGACTATGCCTGCAATTATCCATCCCCATATAAAACCGTCGGGTGAAGAAAGCAAGTCAATCATTCCGTTTTCGGAAACGCAGAAAAAGACTATAAGATAAAAGGTAATGCCAAGAACTATTATATTAAAAATAAGCTTTCCGCTTATTCTAAAGCGTTTTCGCTTTTTCTCGGTGTTCAAGAAATCTCCTCCAAAATTTTCTATTCACAAAAATGTGTACTTTAATATAATACAATCTTTTTTCTGAAAAATCAATTTACAATTCTGTCACTTATGCACTTTTGTTGTAAAAAATATATATTTTGCGATAATTTGTAGAATAAAGCACTTGAGAATTATCAAAAACTGTGATAGAATTAATAAAAACAGATAATATATTTAGGATGATTTAATGCAATTTTTTAATTTTTACGGAATACCCGTTATTGCGGCTTTATTTATAATTTGGATGATTTTCAGATATATTGACAAAAAGTACAAGCCGCCGAAAGACACGGTAAACAGAGGATTAAAAGCATTTGAACAAATCGGCGGTTTTGCGGTAATCTTCTGTATGGTATGCGGATTCGGAATACAGGGTAAAGGATTTTTGTCGGAAACAATGCGCAACTTTTGGATTGTTTCAACGGTATTTTTAATTTTACTGCACATTGTAAGTTGTATAATGTTTTATCGCAGCAGAAACCACACACTGCATATGATGACGGCAATTTTTCCGAGTATAATTTTTATTCTTACAGGCTTGCTTGAGCAAGACCCGCCGCTTTTATTGTTTGCAATTATATTTGCAATAGGCAAAATATATATGACCGCCAAATCTGAAAGTTAATTCGGTGAAATAAAATGAACATTGTAATGCTATTAAAACCAAAAGAAACAGTGGCTTATATTTATGAAGACAGCACCATAAGACAGGCTCTCGAAAAAATGAAAGCGCACAGCTACACCGCAGTACCTGTTATTGACGAATACGGCAAGTATGTCGGCACAGTTAGTGAGGGCGACTTTTTATGGTACATAGTCGAAAAGCAAACGCAGGGTATGAAATCGCAGGAAAAGTATTTTGTGCGTGACCTTATCCGCACCGACTTCAACCCGTCTGTAAAAATAAGCGTTGATATGAAAGAGCTTTACGAGAGAGCCTTGAATCAGAACTTTATCCCTGTCACAGATGATTCGGGAGTATTCATAGGCATTGTAACCCGTAAAGATTTAATCAGCCACTTTGTTGACAAAAGTAAATTATAAAGTCAAATCCAACTTAAAATCCATACTGAACAACAAACCCTCTGTAAGTTTTTGCTTACAGAGGGTTGCTAATTTTATCGGTTCTGTTTTATGTCGGTACTTTAATGAATTGTGTTTTGGCAAATTTTTATAATTACTTGACAAAGCATTGCGCTAAGCAACAATTCACCAAAAATTCAACAAACCTTTAATAAAGAACTTATATTAAATTTTGCAATGTTTCGTACAAGTTTGCGTCAGCTTTTTTAATAGGCATAGGTTTGTTTGAGCGGTTTACACAGCAATGCGTGGTTCTGCCTGTTGTTGCGAGAATGTCGGTATCAGCAAATCTGATTTCGTATTCAAATTCCATTTTTGCTGCCGACATCTTAGTAAGTTTTGTTGTGATGTAAACCTTATCGTCAAATTTCAACGGCACAATGTACTTTGCATATGCGTCAACAACGGCAATAGAAACACCTTTATCCTCAAGTGCTCTTACATCGCAGCCGATTTGCTCCATAAAGTCACATCGTGCTTCCTCAAAGAACCTGATATAATTTGAATGATGGACTATGCTCATCATATCGGTTTCATAGTAATTGATTCTTCTTGAATATGGTTTTATCTGCAAAAAATCACCCTTTATTTTTTAATAAGCAAACCGTTTTTCAAATCTTCTTTAGCCTGCTGTCTTATTTTGAAGTGCTGCTTTTTACCTGTCGCCGTGTGTGGCAATTCTGTCACAAAGCGGTAATATCTCGGAGCCTGATACTTTGAAATGTCAGGGGAATTTGCGCAAAATTCAAAAAGCTCCTTGGCAGTAAGGCTTTCGTCCTCGGGAATAACATAGGCTGCAACGCTTTCGCCACGAACACTGTCAGGCACACCCGTTACTATACATTCCGAAACTTTAGGGTGCTTATTGATAGCCTCTTCGATTCTTGCAGGGTAGATATTTTCGCCCTTGCTGATAATCATATCATCTTTTCTGCCCGAAATTGTGATAAATTGATTTTCGTCCCAAGTGCCTACATCGCCTGTGTACATCCAGCCGTCGGCAAATTTATCCTTTGAGGCTTTTTCGTTGCCTACATAGCAATAGGTTGTCTTACCGGGGCACTTAATAATTATTTCGCCCTCTGTCTTGCCGTCACAAGGAACAGTATCATCGGGATTTGCTTTTCCCTCATCGTAAACATTTACGATTCTTACCTCATCATCGGTACATGAACGACCTGCAGAACCTGCCATTTCAGGTAAATCATACGGGCGTAAAAATGTATTCCAAAATGTTTCTGTTGTGCCGTAGCCGTTAAAAATATTAGGTGTAAGCACATTCTGAAAACGAATACAAGCCTCTTTTTCAAGCGGACTGCCCATAGTTATTATACCCTTTAAAGAAGAAATATTCTTAGGGTGCTTTTCCTGTCGGCTTGCAAGCAGAGTGAGAATTGACGGTACACCTGTTATAAAAGTAATCTTATTGCTCTCTACATATTCAAGGCAGGTCTTAGGGTTAAAATTACGCATAATTACAATGCATCCGCCTACATACAAAGTAGGGGTAGGACCGCCCGAATGTAAACCGCCACGGTGGAACCACGGCGTCATATTCATTGTAATGTCGGTAGGGTTGAGCGGGAAATGCATAATTACATCGTGTGCCGAAAGCACTTCGTTTACATTGTTGAGCGGAACACCCTTTGGTGTGCCTGTTGTGCCCGAAGTCTGCAAACGAACAACCTCATCATATATATGCGGCTCAAAATCTACAGGCGGATTTTCGTCGGAGGCATTTTTTATATAGTCCTCAAAAAGAATATGTCCCTGCGGAAGTTCGATTTCTTTACCGGAGTTGTTTACGGCGATAATTACCTTTGGAGTATGAGAAGTGATTTCAAGAGCCTTTACAACGGTATCAAGGATTTCTGTGTCATACATATATACAGTAGGTTTGTTGTGACCGATGATTTCCGCCGTTTCGCCCGGAGAAAGATTAAAGTTTGCGGGATTACCGATAGCGCCGAGTTTTTGCGGTGATATATATCCAAGCAAAAATTGTGTAGAGTTAAAAAGCTGCATAAATACAACATCGCCCTTTTTAACACCGTCTGCTTTCATGGCATTTGCAAACTTATTTGCAGCTGTGTTTAATTCTGTATATGTCCACTTTATGTTACGGGCAGGGTCAATAACAGCTGTTCTATTGCCAAAACGGCGAACATTTCTCATAAAGCCGTTAAGCCATGTAAATTCGCTTTCAAATGTTTTTACAAACATATCTGAATCATAAGTTAACTGCATAAATTTCTCCTTTATATCATTAGGGATTATCCCTTGTATCTGCCTACAATAATGCTTGAATTCTGTCCGCCGAAGCCAAATGCGTTCGACATAGCATAATCTATTTCGGCTTTCTTTGCTGTGTTAGCGACAAAGTCTATTCCGCTGCACTCGGGGTCAACTTCATTTAAGTTGATTGTCGGCGGAATTACTCCTGTTTCAATAGCCTTTACACAGGTAATAACCTCTGTGATGCCGCCTGCGCCCATCATATGACCTGTTGCGCCCTTTGTTGAGCTTACATATGGGAGCTTGTCACCAAATACATTTTTGATAGACGCTGTTTCAACTGTGTCGCCTTTGTTGGTAGCTGTGCCGTGAGCGTTTACATAACCTATCTGTGATGCGTCGATATTTGCCTGTGCAATAGCCTGTTTCATACAAGCAATAGCGCCTCTTCCTTCCGGATGCGGAGCTGTTACATGGTAAGCATCATCTGTGTTGCCGCAGCCGAGAACTTCGCCGTAAATCTTTGCGCCTCTTGCAAGTGCGTGCTCCTCGGTTTCGAGAAGAAGCGCACCGCCGCCCTCTCCGATTACAAAACCGTCACGGGTAACATCAAAAGGTCTGCTTGCGGTAGCGGGGGAGTCGTTTCTGCGTGAAAGTGCCTTTGCGTTTGCAAGCGAATAAATTACGAGCGGACAGAGAACCGACTCCGCACCGACAGCGAGCATTACATCGGCTTTGCCTGTCTGCATACACATACAAGCTGTGTTGATTGCATCGCCGCCCGATGAACAAGCTGTGCTTACGGTAAAGCTCGGACCTTGAATATTGTGGTCGATTGCGATATTTGCAGCGGCAATGTTGCCGAGAATTTTAGGAATAAATCTCGGGCCTACCTTTTTATGTGCAGCGCCCGAAAGTGCGTCTTGAGTGAACGCAATTGTAGCAATGCCGTTCATAGCTGTACCCATTACAATACCTGTGCGTTCAGGTTCAATTTCAAGGTTGCTCTGCTTTAAAGCCTCCTCTGCAGCAATATATGCATACTGCATAAACGGATCCGTTTTTCTGATTAAGTCTTTCGGCATATAATCCGACGGGTTAAAATTCTTTACTTCGCCCGCAATCTGAACCGCAAGTTCAGATGCGTCAAAACTTTTGATTGTGTCTATACCGGATGCGCCTGCTGTGATATTTTCCCAATAATTATCTACACCTATGCCGATAGGTGTAACTGCGCCCATACCTGTAATAACTATTTTTTTCATAACTGCTCCTTGCCGCATAATTATTTATAGTTTTATAGTATTTGATTATTATTTGATTTTTGCATACTATTATGCTATACTCAAATTATAACAGAAAGGAAAGAATTGGTCAACTAAAGTTTTAATGTAATTATTTATCAATTTTGACTTATTTATTCACTTCCTGCATAACAAGATACAATTAGTGAAAACTTACAGTACAAAAATAATATCCGCTTTTGAAAGGAGTGTTTATTTATGGACATAAGTCAGTTAAAATGTTTTATTTCGGTTGCTCGCACACTTAATTTTTCTGAGGCGGCAAGGCGTAATTATGTTTCGCAGTCAACAGTAAGCCGATATATAATAGACCTTGAAAAAGAATTTGGGGTACAGCTTTTTATACGCTCGCACCGTGATGTTCTCCTTACAAACGAGGGCAAGACTTTGTTGCCGTACGCAATAGAAATTGTAGAAACCTTGAACAAAGCCACATCTATAATAAAGCAGATGCATGACGGAGGAAAGGGAAGAATTACGGTTGCGTGCGACCAAACCTCTTTTTCGTTTCCGACAAAATGCATAAAAGAATTTCGCAATCGTTATCCCGATATTACGGTTGATGTAAAAGAACTTGACGGTTCGGAAAACGGCAATGTACTCGGCGGCGATTATGACTTTTGCTTTATGCCGAGGGATATGCTCCCCGAAAGCTCATCTGTCGAGTCTATAGTAACCCACAGCGAACAGCTTTATGTAATTGCGGACAAAACAAATACTGCGGCAAAGCAGAAAAATATTTCTATGGCTGACCTTGCAAACGAAAAACTTGTACTTCTTTCTGAAAATGTTTCTCCCATACTGTATATGGAGGTTATGGATTTATACCGCACTTTCCATATTTCACCCAAAATCACAAATACATTTGACGATGTAAAAAGTATGTATATGGCAGTGGCGGCTGGTATGGGAATTTCTATTGTTCCGAGTTCACTGCTTAATTTTTCATCGGACAAAAGCTGTTCAAGCATACCGCTAAGCGATGCTGACACAAGCATTTCTTATGTTATGGCGTGGAGTAAATCCGCTACCAATCCCGTTGCAAAGCATTTTCTTGAGCTCGTAAAAGAGTATGCAAACGATGTTGATAACATTTACGGGTTATAATGTGACTGTTCTGTGATTATATATAATAATATTTGTGAAGTAATAAAAACTTTTCTATATTTTCACATAAATTTTACTTAAAAACCCTTTACTTTGGAAATAAAAGGTGTTATAATATCCTTAGTCAATAAAAAAGTGACTAATATTTCCTATTAGGGGGTCATAATAATGTACAGATTCACATTACCAAGAGATCTTTATCACGGAAAAGATGCTCTTTCAAGTTTAAAAACACTCGAAGGCAAAAAAGCAATTGTAGTAGTAGGCGGCGGCTCAATGAAGCGTAACGGTTTCCTTGACAAGGCTGTTGATTATTTAAAAGAAGCAGGAATGGAAGTTAAACTCTTTGAGGGTGTTGAGCCTGACCCATCTGTTGACACAGTTATGAAGGGCGCAGCCGTTATGAGAGAGTTTGAGCCTGACTGGATTGTAGCAATGGGCGGCGGCTCACCGATTGATGCGGCAAAGGCTATGTGGGCATTCTATGAGTATCCTGAAATCACATTTGAGGATCTTATCACACCGTTCAGCTTCCCTAAATTAAGACAGAAAGCAAAATTCTGTGCTATTCCGTCAACTTCCGGTACAGCTACAGAGGTTACGGCTTTCTCTGTAATTACCGACTATGACAAGGGTATCAAGTATCCGCTTGCCGACTTCAACATTACTCCTGATGTAGCTATTGTTGACCCGTCACTTGCTGAAACTATGCCTAAAAAGCTTACAGCACATACAGGTATGGATGCTATGACACACGCAATTGAGGCATATGTATCTACTCTTAACTGTGATTATACAGATGCTCTTGCACTTCACGCAATTAAGATGATTCACAACGACCTTAAAAAGTCATATGACGGCGATATGGACGCTCGTGATGCTATGCACAATGCACAGTGCCTTGCAGGTATGGCATTCTCAAACGCTCTTCTCGGTATTGTTCACTCAATGGCTCATAAGACAGGTGCTGCATTCTCGGGCGGTCACATTATTCACGGCTGTGCAAATGCTATGTACCTTCCAAAGGTAATTAAATATAATTCCAAAGATGCTACAGCAGCCGAGCGTTATGCACAGATTGCTAAATTCATCGACCTTAAGGGCGAAACAACAGAAGAACTCGTTGACGCACTTATCGCAGAACTTCGCTCAATGAACGATCAGCTCGACATTCCGCAGGCTATTAAAAACTACGGTCCGGGCGGCGTTAAGGCTGATGTAAGCATTATCGACGAAAAAGAGTTTATGGATAAGCTCCCCGAAACAGCTAAGAATGCTATCGCAGACGCTTGCACAGGCTCTAACCCTCGTCAGCCAAGTCAGGAAGAAATGGAAAAACTCCTTAAGGCTTGCTACTATGACCTCGAAATTGATTTCTGATTAATTTCCGAATAATTAAACAATAAGTTTTTTCATTATAATCTCCTTTTCTTTATACTTAATCTATGAATTCTAATTATAATATTGTTTTCATTTGATAACCTCAAAGCCTGCCCTTGCATAATGTAAGGGCAGGCTTTCTGTTTGGATTTTTTAAATTAAGTTGATTTACATAATATGAGAAATCAGATAGCAAAGCGCTATGCCAATCATTGTCGGCATAACTATCGAAAACATCGTCCAGCCCATACTACCAGTTTCTTTTTTGATTGTAAGGCAGGTTGTGGAGCATGGGAAGTGGAAGATGCACATTACTATTGTACAGATTGCCGTTGTAAGCGTCCAGCCGTTTTGCGTAAGCAATGCAAAAAGTTCCTCATAACTTGCAAAATCAGTCAGCGTACCCGTGGAAAGGTACGACATAATTATTATCGGTATGACGGTTTCATTAGCGGGAAAGCCGAGTA
>ULKT01015323.1_pt1 | contig 15293 bp, 9 predicted proteins | sample 1951201 | NCBI WGS metagenome assembly ULKT01 (sample SAMEA4835505, study PRJEB28245) | human gut metagenome | biome: gut microbiome; material: fecal sample | place: Denmark | collected 2008
TTTTATCATATGACCTGTTGTCGTGAATGACAGGTCATATGATATTGTTACAGGATTTTTTAGAACCACTTTATCTTTCTGAAAATAACAAAAGCCAACGCAGACAATGTGATGGATGCCAAAATAATAAAACTAAAAGCATGTGGTAATGCATCTACATGTACATCTACATTCATTCCATAGAAACTAGCTATTAATGTGGGTACCATCAGAATGATGGAAATACTGGTCATGCGTTTCATGATGGTGTTCACATTGTTGGATATGATGGAAGCAAATGCGTCCATGGTTCCGGTTAAGATATCACTGTAGATATTAACCGTGTTATATGCTTGTTTTAATTCAATGACTACATCTTCTACCAAATCGCGGTTTTGATAATCTTTTTCCTGGAAGATACTTTGCAATTTACCTACCATCACCTCATTTCCACGAATGGACGTATTGAAATAAACCAATGTTTTTTGTAGTTTCATCAATCTGAGCAGGTCCTCATTACGTATGCTCCTTTCCAATTCTTTTTCTGCGGCAGCTACATCATTGTTTATTTGTTTCAGATATTTCAAGAACCATACGGCAGATGAGTAAATTAACCGTAAAATCAATTCAAATTTATTAGGCACAATGATTCCTTTACGTCGGGTGTGGTCAATAAAATCAGGAATCATTTCAGTGGAGTGATAACACACGGTAACAATGATTTCATTATTTGTAATGATACCGATGGGGATAGTGATATAAGGGATGCTTCCCTGTTGTTGCAGGGGGATTCGGATAATGGTCAGTAGCCAGTTGTCTTCCGTATCCGTTCGCGGACGTTCATCCATATCGGCGATGTCCTCTAAAAAAGCTTCGGGAACTTTTAATTCTTTAGTCAGAAACTCAAAATCACTTTGGTCGGGGCATTCTACATTCACCCAGCAGTTTGGCATCCATTGTGGCTTTTCTACAAAGCCATTCTCACAATAAAGATATTTTCTCATCTTATTGCCTCCTTTCGTTCGTTTATATCCGTTCAGAGGCATTCAGAGTAGTGATTGCCCTGTCGGATCAGTTAATACTATTGCACGTTCGTGGTATTGAATCGTCCATTTTTATTGATTGTTTTTTGTTTAAAGCGGTACAAAAGTACATAAAACCTTTAAAGGACAGACAGAAGTCAGGAGGCTTTTATATTTTTTTTAAGAATATCACCGGAAAGCAATCAGTGCCCGAGCAATGATGGTTTTGTCGCCATAGCACAGTTCTAACGTACTGTGTTTACCGATTAAGTTCCCTGGCGGAAACTATTGTTGTTAAAACATTTAGCATCCTTTTAATTACATGCAAAATTCACTTAAAAAATCGTTTGTCCAATACCTATTTATGATGAATCTTGTTCTATATAATCCTAATAATTAGGTATTGTGGAAGGTGCTGAAGTCGGTTACCTTTGCAAATGTAATAATTACAATTTAAAAATCAGTTTTAATTTAAAAATAAAAAGAGTATGGAACCAATTATTAATTCACAAGTTCCTGAATTTAAAGTTCAGGCATTCCATAATGGAGAGTTTAAAACCGTAACTAATAAAGATATTGAAGGTAAATGGGCTATTTTCTTCTTCTATCCTGCTGACTTTACGTTTGTATGCCCTACCGAACTTGTAGATATTGCTGAAAAGTATAATCAGTTCAAAGCAATGGGAGTGGAAGTATATTCTGTAAGCACCGATTCACATTTCGTTCATAAAGCATGGCATGATGCGTCTGAAAGTATCCGCAAAATCACTTATCCGATGTTGGCAGATCCTACAGGTGCTTTGTCGCGTGCATTTGGTGTGATGATTGAAGAAGACGGTATGGCTTATCGTGGTACTTTTGTAGTGAATCCCGAAGGCAAGATCAAATTAGCTGAAATTCAGGACAACAGCATCGGGCGTAATGCTGATGAACTTCTTCGTAAGGTAGAAGCTGCCCAGTTTGTAGCCACTCATGATGGTGAGGTTTGTCCTGCTAAATGGAAGAAAGGTGCTGAGACCTTGAAACCGAGTATTGATTTGGTAGGTAAAATTTAAAGTATAGAACTCATGTTAGATAGTGCGATAAAAGATCAGTTAAAAGGTCTTTTTGCCCAATTGGAAGCGCACTATACTTTTGACATCTTTGTCTACCCTCAGCACGAAAGTCGTGCCGAGTTGGTGGACTTGTTGGAAGAAGTGGCTTCCTGTTCGGATAAACTTTCCTGTCGGTTGCAGGATAGTGAAGGGCTGAAGTTTATCCTTTTAAAAGAAGGAAAGGATACGGGAATCACATTTCGTGCCGTACCTGGTGGTCATGAATTTACTTCTTTGTTGATGGCTGTTCTGAATGCTGACGGCAAAGGAAAGAATTTTCCGGACGAGTTTATTACCAGACGTATCAAGGCATTACAGGGGCCGATTAGTTTGACCACCTATTTGTCTCTCACCTGTACCAATTGTCCCGATGTGGTTCAAGCTTTGAATATGATGGTACTTCTGAATGGTCAGATACGCCATGAGGCAGTAGATGGATCTATAAATGAAGAAGAAGTAGAACGGATGAAAGTACAGGCCGTTCCTACTGTATTTGCTGATGGTGAACAGATTCATGTGGGGCGTAGCAGTATGGGGGATCTGTTGGAGAAGCTGGAAGCCCGTTACGGTTCGGTGGAATTGGAAGCTGTTGAGACAAAAGAATATGATGTACTGGTAGCCGGTGCTGGTCCTGCCGGTGCGACAGCTGCTATCTACTCGGCTCGTAAAGGGTTGAAAGTAGCAATAATAGCCGAGCGTATTGGTGGACAAGTCAATGAAACGATGGGGATTGAGAACTTGATATCTGTGCCTCAGACTACCGGTAAACAGTTGGCCCAGGATCTGAAAAAACATTTGGCGGAATATCATATTGATATTTTAGAAAATCGCCGGATAGAGAAAGTGGAAGTGGCAGAGGGCATGAAAGTGTTGTCTGTGAAAGGTGGAGAAACGTATAAGGCTCCCGTATTGATCATTGCTACCGGGGCGAATTGGAGAAAATTGAATGTTCCCGGTGAAGAAAAATACATCGGTCATGGAGTTGCTTTCTGTCCTCATTGTGACGGACCATTTTATAAAGATAAGGAAGTAGCAGTCATAGGTGGTGGAAACTCCGGGGTTGAGGCTGCTATTGATTTGGCGGGAGTCTGTTCCAAAGTGACTGTATTCGAATTCATGGATACTTTGAAAGCGGATACTGTTTTGCAGGAGAAAGCTAAAAGCCTGCCCAATGTGGATATTATTACTAATACTCAAACGGTAGAGGTGTTAGGAAACGGTGATAAAGTGGTGGGGCTTATAAAGAAAGACCGTTCATCCGAAAAAGAAGAGATCTTTGCCTTGGATGGTATTTTTGTCCAAATAGGTTTGACTGCCAATAGCACTTTGTTTAAAGAATTGCTGGAAACGAACCGCATGGGTGAAATTCTGACTGATAAAAATGGCCGGACCTCTGTAAAAGGTATCTATGCTGCCGGAGATGTAACGGATGTTTCCTATAAACAGATAGTTATAGCAATGGGGGAAGGCGCCAAGGCTGCTTTAGCTGCATTCGAAGACCGGATGCGCGGAACGATTTATTAGTGATAAGTGGTTGGTGGTGAATAGTGGGTGCATATCGCAGTATTTACCACTAATCTTATCACTAAAAAATGCACTCTTTGTATGTATATTGGTGAGAATATGCTTTCTTTGTAGGTGAATCACCGTTTACAGCATTGATATGGCAGAATCGAGACGTACTTCATTGAAAGATTTGGCACAGATATTAGGTGTATCCATACCTACAGTATCCCGTGCCTTGAAAAATAGTCCCGAAATCAGTCGGGAACTTTGTATTAAAGCTCAAAAATTGGCAAAAGAGATGAATTATCACCCCAATCCTTTTGCTATGAGTCTCCGGAAAAATACTCCCCGTACCATTGGAGTAATTGTACCTGATATTGTTACTCATTTCTTTGCGTCTATTTTAAGTGGTATAGAAGATACCGCTATAGCAAACGGCTATTTTGTTATCATCACGACTTCCCATGAGTCATACGACCATGAGAAAAGAAATATTGAGAATTTGGTCAATATGCATGTGGAAGGTATTATAGGTTGTTTATCTCAAGAAACAACAGATTATGCCCATTGGTTGAGTTTGGATGATATGAATATGCCGCTTGTTCTATTTGATCGTGTTTGCATGCCTGACCGTTTTTCTACGGTAGTGGCTGATGGAGTATATTCTGCTCAGATGGCGACACAGCACTTGTTGGATCATGGAAGCAAACGGATTGCTTTTATCGGTGGTGCAAACCATCTGGATATAGTAAGAAAGAGAAAACATGGTTACCTTGAAGCGTTAAGGGAAAATAAGATACCTATTGAGAAAGATTTGGTTGTGTGTCGGAAAATTGATTTTGAAGAAGGGAAAATAGCTACAGAAATTTTATTATCGCTTCCGGAGCCTCCCGATGCAATTCTTGCCATGAATGATACATTGGCATTTGCCGCTATGGAAGTGATTAGAAATCATAATCTTCGTATTCCTCAGGATATAGCGCTTATTGGGTATACAGATGAGCAACATGCCAATTATGTAGTGCCTCGCCTTTCGGCCGTCTCGCATCAGACTTATAAGATGGGGGAAGCCGCATGTCAGATGTTGATTGATAAGATTAAGGGAGATAAAAAAATCAGGCAAATCATTATTCCTACTTGTTTGCAGGTGAGGGAAAGCAGTATAAAAAGGAAGGATTGAGAACCGAAATGTATTTTAAGAAGAGAATAAGGCTGAACTCTTCACAAAGAGCCAACCTTATTTCTTTATATATTGGAGTATTATTGAGTGACCAACGTAATAATGGAACGTGCCGGGATCACAACTTTTTCATGGTTTTTGATGCTTCCTACCGGTAGAAGATTCTCTCCATCTTTATCCGAAGTACGATAGATTTTCCAGTTTTTTATAATTCCGTTACGCTGATAGAAAGTAAACTCTTTATCTTCCGCTGCATAATTAATCATAACGAAAACCTCCTTTCCGTCTGTATTTTGGTATGCTGAACACATTAGTCCGGTTACATCCGTATCGCCTTCAGGAATGATTTTCCCTTGGTTGTCTTTGGCTATAATTGCTTTCCGAACAGCTCCCGGGCGTATAAATCTACTGTAGTTTCCCAAAGCCCACATTAATTTGGAGTCTTTCACCTCACCATTCAGAAAAGTCGGATCACTATACTCACGGATTAATCCGTCTTTATAATCTCCACCGATAGATCGCCACCATTGCCAACTGCGAGCACCTGCATATACAATGTCATGATGAATGATCCGTGCTACATATAATGCTGTCTTCATGGTGAAGTCATATCCTCCGCCTCCGCCGATTTCTTCGTCATTGCCCATGATACAGGTTTCTGTCTGCCAGAAATCCACCTTATACTTGTCTAAAGTATCTTTTAATTGACAACGGATATCGTGTAAATTATTCAGAGGAGTATTAGTCCAATAACTATGCCCTACCATCAGCCGGGGAACATTGGGAGTATCACCCAGATAGGTGGCTGTACTGTCCGGATTAAAGAAAGACTGGATTTGATACCCCCGTTCCCAATTAGTCATGTGAGTATCGAACATACAACGATAGTCAGAGGACTCATTGACTAGAATCTGTGTGTCAATTTGGTTATTTACGAACTCTTTACTGATGAGGCGTATGGCACGGGCTATTTCGCGGTTGGTAGCCGGTGTACCTTCTTGTTTGGGGCCAATCCAGTTCCAATGCCCATCGGGTTCATTGAATGGACAGAGGTAATTGAACTTGATTCCATCGTGTTTCTCCACCCCTTTTATGACATTGGCAAGAAAACGGGCAAAATTCTTATAATGCTCTTCCTTTAAGTTTAAGGTTCCTCCACGGCCTGTGTTGGTGGCAAGACCGTTTTGTGTGAAATATACGGGAGGTGAATTAAGAAATGCCAAAAATTTGTTTACACCCCGTTCTTTTGCCAGACGCAGGAAGTTGCGCTGCCCTTGTTGTTTATTCCAATTATAGTTACCATCTGCCTGAAGGAAACATTCGGTGCGCATCCAGGGAGAGGCTATCTGGCTGGCTTCTCCTTGTTCCGCACTTCCGGCTCCTACATTGAAACGCCATAAAGACAAGCCGATTCCTTTAGGTTGTCCGTTTTCATGGTTTTCCGTACTGAACAGCCAGTCGGCTACTTGGTTTTGTTTTTCTTGCGGCCATAAGCCGATAAATTGCATGCTCCAACAGTCTGATGCTCCGAAATAGTCCATGGTTTGACAGGGTTGGTCTGTTTCTATTTCAAAGTGAATGGCAGGATGTTGAGCAAACAGGTTTGCTGTTGCAAATAAAGAGAATAATAATGCTTTGTATTTCATAAAGTTGAGGGATTATTTCAGATTATAAATGACAGTTGTAACACTTTCCGAAGGCACAATTACTTGTTGGTCTGCCGTGACGTGTACCTCTTGCAAATTTTTGTTATTTGTTGTTGTATAAGTAGTGATGGAGCTTATTTCACTTACCCATTCTTTATGAATTTCGTTTAGCCGGACTCCTTTTTCTGATAGATTGGTATAAACAGCAACAATTTTATCTTTTTTCGGTGAAATCCATGCTGACCCGAAGAAACTGGATGATTCATTCATGTTAAGCATGATACGGCGATAACCCGGTCGGATGAATAGGCTGTAGTTACCTAATACCCAAAGTGTGGGAGTAGCTTTATAAGTGCCTTCTTTCTCTATATCCCCATAAACTCCATCGGAGGGTTCCAGTGAAATCAGTAAGAAGCGGTTTTTGTGTCCCCAGCGGGGGATATCCATTGAGGTCCAGTAACTCCAGGAGGAAACTCCTGCTATAGTTAGGTCATTGTGTATTACTTTTGACATATAAAGTGCAATGTCCATTTCGGTTGCTTGGTCATAGCCTATAAACTCGGAAGAGCTGTATCCGTCGCCTAACATACTCCACTCACTTTGCCATATTTCTACATCATATTGTTGGGCTGCTTGGGCCAGTTGTTTCCGGACATTACGCATACCATCCCATGTGCCATCTGTCCAGTAGCTGTGGCCGCAGATAAGTTTCTTTACATGAGTCAGGTTGCCTATATAGGTGGAAGTTCCAGGTGTGAAAAATGCTGAAAGTACGTTACTATGGGCGGCATCATTCTTAAATTTGTAGAGATATTCATAATCTCCAGATTCCCCTGGAAGAATATCAATAGAAAGACCGGCAGAAGTGATGGCGGTATCCAATTCACGTATAAGTCTGGCTACTTCATCATTAGTCCATCCGCTGCCTTCCTGGCCGCTGTCCCAATTATATTGGGGTTCGTTAACTGGTGAGATATGTGTCACTGGATATCCTTCGTTTACATAGTATTTTGCTACATCTGACATGTATCTGGCAAAGTCCGTATAACATTCATCCTTCAAATTAGAAACTCCTCCGCTATTGGAGAATCCTTTTCCGTTGGAGGTATATTGTACAGGAGGGGTATTGCTGAAAAGTACTATACTCTGACAACCAAACTCTTTGGCGCGCTGCAAGAAGTAGCGCTGCCCTTTACAGCGTGTCCAGTCTAATGTTAAGTCATCAGTCAGATAAGATTCTGCTCTGCGTGATTTGTCTTCTATTCCACTTGCTTCACCTTGTTCTGCACTGCCACCACCTAGATTCACACGCCACATGGAGAGTCCTATACCTTTAGGTTGTCCTGATTGTATTTCAGAAGAGAATAGCAGTTCACTGATTTTGTCACGATTCGTTATCCAGCTTTTTCCTACGAAGGCAGGTGCCCAACAATCTGATGCGCCAAATCCTGTCAGAGTCTGAAAAGATTGTCCGGCATCTATGGTTACTGTTTTTTCTACGTTTATGCTGCTGTCCGGTTGCCCCGATGTATCCGGTGTTTGGGGAGAATCGTCACTGCAGGCTACAGTAGAAAAGAACAGTAGAAGAGTAAAAATATATTTTAGTTTCATTGTTTTAGATGGATTAAAAAATAGTCGCGGATAATCCTAGCAAACTATCCGCGACAGAATATAAAGACCTATTGAATGTTTAATTCCTGTAACAATCTGTTCTTTTTGGAAAATGATTAATTCCAGCCCGGATTTTGGGTGATAGAACCATTAGACATTGTAATCTCATATAAAGGTATCGGGAATACCATATCCCGGTTTTCGTTGAAGCTGATTCCTTTATCACTTGCCTCACCTTGATTTTCCCATTCGTAAATGTCGCGGGTAGCGGGATCTGTATTGTATTTTACAAATGTACCGTTTGCTCCCATCAGGTTACAAATCATTTTCTTGCCATTGTCATCTGTCCAACGGCGGATATCATAGATTCTGTTTTGTTCCCATGCCAGTTCCAAACGACGTTCTAGCCGGATAGCTTTGCGAAGCTCGTTTCCACTGGATGTGACAGCAGGTAATTTTACACGATTCCGTACCTCATTAAGGTAGGTACGTGCTGTACCATCTTCGCCCAATTCGTTGCAGGCTTCAGCATACATCAACAATACATCTGCATAGCGTAAGATACGATGATCTAATGGAATTTTGTCGATATTGTATACTTCCGGACGTTTTTCAATAGGTACAAAATACTTCCGGACAATACGTGCTGATTTATGTTGTGACGGATCTATAATATAACATTCGGGATCCCAACCGTACTTTTCGATATAATCTTTATAATTGGCGATTTTTGTGTTGTTTTCAACGAACTTGTCGAAGTTATTCTCTCCGGCAATTTCTGTACAACCGGTTTTAATGATAGTCCAACGTAAACGTTCTGTATCTCCTGCATCGATGTAGGCTTGTTCAAGGTTAGCGGTTGGCTGTCCCCAAGACCATCCGTCGCCGGGACCACTACGGGCACCGGTAATAACAGTCAAAGAACCACCCAATGCATAAGTTCCATCATACATATATTGTACTTCAAACAGACTTTCTTCGCTATTGTTATGGTCAACATCCCATACATCACCGAAGTTGTCGAGTAATTTATATTCACCTTCGTCGATGACTGTTTTCAATACATCATGTGCCTCTTGCCATTTGCTTTGGTAGAGGTAAACCTTTCCCAATAGGCCTAATGCAGCTCCACGGGTAGCGCGTCCCATATCTGTAGCAGCATATTGACTACGTTGTGGCAACACATCAGCAGCGGCTTTTAAATCATCTTCAATGAACTTATATACATCTTCGGCCGAAGCGCGGGTAATACCTTGTATTTCTTCGGGCAACAGGAAGCCTGTAATGAGAGGTACACCACCAAAATTCTTCACAAGTTCAAAATAGAAGTATCCACGGAGAAAACGTGCTTCGGCTACAAGCCGGTTCTTCATTTCTTCATCTGAGAAATCAGCTTGTGAAATGCGTTCCACTGCGATATTGCAACGTAGAATGCCTTTGTATCGATACTGCCAAAAGTTGGAGATGGCACCATTGCTTTGTCCGGTACCTTGATAGTGGGCCAAAGAAATATAGTCACTTTGACTTTGGCTGGTATTGCCCATCCAACCGTCATCACTACACATCTCGGAAAGCAACCATACTGTGTTGATATTCCACCATCCGCCAAAAGTAATGGCCTGGTAACAACCAGTAATAAATGCTTCGGCTTCTTCTGCACTTTGGAAATAAGTATCCAAATTTTGTTGCCCGCGCACTTCCTCTGTTAGGAAATCCTCACAAGAAGTGAATGTCAGCGAGGCAATCATTGTTAATATTGTTAATATCTTTTTCATGGTTTATACCTTGAGGGTTAAAATTTTAAATCAATTCCAAATAAGAAAGTACGTGGGTTAGGATAAGCGATGCCGTCAATACCGGTTTCAATTACACTGCCATCTTTACCAATCTGTGGACGTTCAGGATCCATACCTGAGTAGCCGGTGATAGTGAAAGGATTTTGAGCCGACAATGAGAGACGCAATTCGGTTCCGTTCAACCACTTCTTGGGGAGTGTGTAACCCACTTGTAATAGTTTGCAACGCATATAAGAGCCGTCTTCTACAAAGAAACTTGAAACGCGTGTGTAATTCTGATTCAAATCATTGTAGGACAGGCGAGGAATATCGTTGCTGGTTCCTTCGCCATGCCATGCTTTCTGCAATGTACCTGTCCAAACGTTTTGCCCACTTACACCGGAGTATAAACCTTTGGTCTTATTGAAAATATCATTGCCGAATGTACCATAGAAGTTAGCTGTGAAATCGATGTTTTTATAGCTGAAACCCAAGTTCAAACCTACCATCAAATCGGGATATGGGTTACCGATCCATGTTTTATCATTTTCATCTAGCACTCCATCATGATTCAAATCCTTAAAGCGAATGTCACCGGGTTGGGCATTGGATTGTACCAGCTTGCCATTTTCGTTGGTGTGAGCATAAACTTCATCCCAATTTTGGAAAATACCATCGGCTACGTAGCCGTAGAAGCGTGAAATCAAGCCACCGTCTTCATTACGGATAATTTGGTCGCTGTTGAAACCTCCAGTTTGGATAGGACCGTCACCGGAGAATTTAACAGCTTTATTTTTCACTGCGGAAAGGTTCACCCCCACATTATATCGGAAGTCTGCTACTTTGTCGTGCCAGTTCAGACTTAATTCCCAACCGCTAGCTTTCATACTACCTATATTCATCCATACTGTACTGTTCCAGTCGGGGTATCCGATGGCGAAGATATTTTGTTTCTGATAGAGCATATCAGAAGATTTCTTTTGGAAATACTCAAAGGTCATGTCTAGACGGGAGTCAAGGAAGGACATATCCACACCTACGTTCCAGTCTTCTACTGTTTCCCATTTTAGCAAATTATTGCCAACGCCTGATACCATAGTACCTGAAACACGTCCTGGAGTTGTACCGAATACATAATCAGATTGTCCTAACAAAGTCAGCGTAGCATCATTATCTATGTTTTGATTACCTACACGTCCCCAACCTCCGCGTAATTTCAAGTTACTGAAAATCTTCTGGTCTTGCATGAAACTTTCACTGATGATACGCCATGAAGCAGAAACAGAAGGGAAGATGGCATATTTGTTTCCTTTGGGGAAACGAGAAGAACCGTCTGCACGAATAGAAGCTGTTAGATAGTAACGATTGTCATAGTTATACATCACGCGTCCTAAATAAGATACTAATGTGCTGTAAGCAGTTTTACCTTCTGACTTTTGGTTTTGTGTACCGGCATTTACTTCCTGCATTTGATCCATATTATTAGGAACATCGTCACGTGAGGCTTTTGATTGGAATTCAGCAAAGCGTTCAGCTGTAAAGCCACCCATTACATTAATATTATGCTTTTCTGCAAAAGTCGTGATGTAAGTAGCAGTATTAGTCCAGTTCCAATCAAGCCATTCCTGCATTTCACGGGAAACATTACTTAATGTAGATTGTTCCAAAGCATCAATATAGAATTCAGGAGTGAATTTGTCTGTACGGCGGAAGTGTGCATTAGCGCCGAACTGCGTGCGCAGGGTCAGTTTTTGAATAGGGTTTATCTGTAAATAAGTATTTACAATTGTACCCATTTCACGGGAGTGGGAATTTTGGCGAGCCAATGAACCGGCAGGGTTCCACTCCTGGTTGTTGTAAGAACGCTGATAGTTATTGAATTCGTTATCCACCCATTGATCTTCCGGCTTGAATATAGGAGTTGTGGGGTCCATAGACATGGCAGCTGAAAAAAGATCGGGGGTATCATCCCATGATTCTACACGTGGGGCAATGTCGAAACCCATTTTTACATATTTATTAAATGTATATTCTGTATTAAGGCGTGCGTTGATTTTGTCCCAATAACCATAGTCATATTGTGAATTGTTACGGTAGTAACCCATACTCAGGTTATAAACCAGTTTGTCTGAACCACCGGAGATATTGAGTGAGTAATTTTGCACTAAAGCAGTTTTGTTGATTACTTCGTCCCACCAGTCTGTTCCTCCGGGATTGGTAGTAGCGCCTGTATCATTCCAAATAGAAGTTCCTCCGTCATTTGTGTATCGGGTATTGAATACTTCTTTATATTCGGCGGCATTAGCCATTTTGGGTTTTGACAATGTTTGGAAACCTGCAGATGCATTAAAACTGATATTTGTTTTTCCTGCCATTCCTTTTTTGGTTGTGATTAGAATGACACCGTTAGAAGCACGTGTTCCGTAAATGGCAGCAGCCGAAGCGTCTTTTAAAACTTCCATAGATTCAATGTCATTACTGTTTAGGAAGTTGATGTTTGTACCTACCGGCATGCCATCTACTACATACAAAGGATCGGTTCCGTTTACTGTTGTTACACCACGGATTAGAACTTTTGGTTGTGCGCCCGGACCACCACCACTGGTTACTTGAACACCGTTGATTTTACCTTGCAAGGCGTCCATTGCATTACCGGTTACAGTTTCGGTAATTTCTTTTCCTTTTACGGTAGATATAGAACTGGTCAGGTCACTTTTTTTCACGGCTCCATAACCAATAACCACTACTTCGTCCAGTAATTCACTGGCATCTTTCAGCACTACATTGATAACGGTTTGTCCGTTTACCTTTATTTCTTGAGTCTCATATCCTATGCTGGAGAACACAAGTACGGCATCCTTGGCAACATCGTTTAGTGAATAATCACCATCAATACTTGTAATAGTACCTGTACCTGTACCTTTTACTTGCACTGTTGCACCAATCATCGGTTCTTTATCTGAAGCCGAGGTTACTACACCTTTTACAGTGATGGTCTGCGCATAGCTACATAGACTTGTCAGCGCAAGACACAATAATAATATTTGCTTTTTCATATCTTAAATCTAATGTTACTTGTTAATTGGCCGGAATGAGTTTAGCTCTTTCCAAATGAGCGTCGAATATAAGTTTATAATTCCCTGTGACGTTCACTGTTGGTTTTGCCCAATTGTCACCTACATGATCGGGTTTGGTCCATGCCGGATTGGTATATTTGGCTTCTTTACCATAATATCCGAAGATCTCCGGTTCGTCCGAGTTGTCTACACGCCACGTGCAATAATTCCACCATCCGTCAGAGTGCCAGTTATGAATAACGAAATTCATTTTAGTACCTGCCTCCAGGAATAGGGGGGTATCCAAATAGAACAGGTGAGGATTGGTCTTATCTTGAGTGAAACGCAGGACTTCAGTTGGGCTACTGGTCATATATCCGAAATAGAATTCCTGTAACCACGAACCACCGTCACCCCATGTGTCAAGGCTGATAGAACCGTATGTGTGAGGTATGGGGTCTACAGCATCGGCAATTGAGTAAGTTTTCAGATTGTATGTACTGTTCTTCACATCAATATTAATTTCATAATAAACATTGGCTTGGTCAAGTACGATTGGCATTGCTGTTTCGGGATCGTCTGTCAGTTTGGTGTTATCCTCTGGATCAAGCCCGAAACAAATAGGAGTGAAGTCACTCTTTTGTGGTAAGAAGAATATTTTAGTTCCGGCTTTTTGACAGTAATAATTTGCTTTATACTGATATTCACCTGTATGTTCAATTACCATCGGTACCCCGAATATATCACTATTCAGTTCTTCGGCAGTTGCCACATCTGCCAGATACATTTTGGGAAAATCCGGCATTTCTGAGATATTCAATACACTGGTGGTAGTGGTTGAGTTTTCTTTCTTGTCAAAAGCGGTAATTGTCACATTATAACTTTTCGGTTCATTGGGGAATACTATTATTTCGGCAAAGTTCAATGAACTTTTTCCATCAGCATCTACACGGCGGTTGTCAAACCCGTCTATACCTGGAATATTAATTGTGACATAATCCAATGCACGATCATCTGTAGCCGTGAACCGAAGATTGAATTTCGTTTCATTTTTCATTAATACTGTAACAGTGGCATCCGGGGCAGCTGAAAATACCGGAGCTGCAAAATCTCCGTCCATTGTGATTAATACATCTTGAGATATACTGCGTCCTCCTATATCGGTTACAGTAACTTTGACTGTGAAACGTTCGCCGATTTCATTTCGGTTTATGTCAAAGTAATAACTTAAATCATAACTCTCTTGCGGAGCACCATAGATTTCGATTAAATCAATTGTCTTGTTCAAATGCAGGTCGGCACATTGTAGGCTGATAGAAGCAATACCGTCTTTGTCTTCTAATGTCCCTTCAATAGTAAATCGATGTCCCGCTCCGGACTCGATGTGGTCTGTTGCTAATGTCATTGTTGGATTTTGCCCGTCTACATCGGGGTAGTCGTTATCATCACTACATCCCGTACATAGGTTTGCAGTTACAAGAAAAGCCCATAACATGGCACCATACAAATGTTTCTTTTTCATATTTTATTAGTATTTGAAGATTAAACATCTACTCTAATAGAGGACGAATTAAATTCGTCAGTGGTGCAAATGTACGTGAAGAAGAATTAAAATCCTGATATAAATCTTGCAGAAAAGGGAGGTAAATCTTGCAATGCATGATTTATGTATCTAAAATACAGACTTTATTTGTATTTTTGAACCATATTATTTAACAATGTGTACACTGATGCTATGAGAAAGATATTCGTACTTTGGCTCTTGCTGCTGTCGGTTGTTTCATTGGCACAACCTTATTCTGTTAAGCAGCTTGGTATAGAGAAGGGATTATCCAATAATTATGTGGTGAGCATTGCTCAAGACAAACAGGGCTTTCTGTGGTTTGCCACGGAGGAAGGGTTGAACAAATTCGATGGTACCCGTTTCATTACTTATTTGAAGAATGAAGATTTGACAAGGCAGGGTATAACAGGCAATGAACTGAATTGTTTGTTGGATGATCCTCAGGATTCTATCCTTTGGATAGGCACGCAAAGGGCCGGTCTGAATGCGTATGACTATGTAAATAACACTTTTCTTTGCTATAGGCATGATGGCGAGAACCCCGAAAGTCTGATAACGGATGATGTTACTAAGATTGTGGCAGCTACAGATGGTAATCTTTGGATTACGACATATTGGCGGGGAGTAGATTATTTCGATAAAAAGGCTGGAAAATTCATTCATTACAATACTCAAACAGTTCCGGGATTGGCTAGCGATAATATTTGGTCGGTTGTTGATGGAGGAGATGGAAAGTTGTATATGGGGCATGTGCATCATGGATTCAGTGTGTTGTCTCTTAAAGATAAAAAAGTAACGAACTTTATGCATGAGACCCTGAAGATCCGGTCAAGTTTGCCAGGTAATGGGGTAACTTGCAT
>ULKT01016569.1_pt1 | contig 14049 bp, 9 predicted proteins | sample 1951201 | NCBI WGS metagenome assembly ULKT01 (sample SAMEA4835505, study PRJEB28245) | human gut metagenome | biome: gut microbiome; material: fecal sample | place: Denmark | collected 2008
TTCGGTGTGTACATCGGCGCAGGTATCGGCGGTCTTCACTCATTTGTAAATAATGTAACCGCTCTTAACGAGGGCGGCCCGAGAAAGGTTTCTCCTTTCTTTATTCCAATGATGATCGGCAACATTGCTACCGGTAATGTTGCTATCCGCTTTAAAGCAAAGGGTGTTTCACTTTCGGTTATGAGCGCTTGTGCAACAGGTACACACTCAATCGGCGAGGCTTTCCACGCAATTAAGGACGGTTATGCAGACGCAATCATTGCAGGCGGTACAGAGGCGGTTATCGCTCCTCTTACAATCGCAGGCTTCCAGAATATGAAAGCTCTTTCCACAAACGAAGATCCCGAAACAGCATCACGCCCGTTTGATAAAAACCGCGACGGTTTCGTAATGGGCGAGGGCGCAGGTATGCTCGTACTTGAAGAATATGAGCACGCAAAGGCAAGAGGCGCTAAGATTTATGCTGAATTTGCAGGTTACGGCAATACTTGTGACGCTCACCATGTTACAGCTCCCGACCCTGAGGGTGCAGGACTTGCAAGAGCAATCAAAATTGCTATGGCAGAGGCTGGCACAACAGATGACGATCAGCTTTATATCAATGCTCACGGTACTTCAACCCACTTAAACGACCTTACCGAAACAATGGCGTTCAAGTCGGCTCTCGGCGAAAAGGCTTACGATGCAAATATCAGCTCAACAAAGTCAATGACAGGTCATATGCTCGGCGCAACAGGCGCAATCGAAGCTATTGTTTCTGTTCTTACTCTCCGTGACGGTATGATTCCGCCAACAATTCACTTAAATGAGCAGGACGAAGAACTTGACCTTAACTACACACCTAACAAGGCAGTTAAGCGTGATGTAACAGTTGCCGCATCTACAAACCTCGGTTTTGGCGGTCATGACGCTTGCGTAGTATTTAAGAAAATCTGATTCGGAGGGCTGTATTTATGTATTCTAAAAACGATGTTAAAGAATTTATCAAAATGCTTGAAGGCTCATCGCTTTCGGTACTTGAAATAAAAAACGGTGACGGTTCGGCTATCCGTCTTGAAAAGGCAATTTCTGCCGCTCCTGCCGTTGTAATGCAGGCAAATGCTCCTGCATCGGTTAACGAATCGGCTCCTGTGGCTGCTCCTGCAGCACCTGCCGCTCCGTCGGCTCCTGTTGCCGAGGGCAAAACAATCAATTCTCCTATTGTCGGCGTATTTTATGCCGCTCCGTCACCTGACAGCAATCCTTATGTTTCTGTGGGACAGAAAATTTCAAAGGGTGACACAATCTGCATAGTTGAAGCTATGAAGTGTATGAATGAAATCCAGTCAGAGCTTGACGGTGAGGTTACTGAGGTTCTTGTAAAGGACGGCGACCTTGTTGAGTACGGTCAGCCTCTGTTCAGAGTTAAATAAGGAGTTACAATGAATCAGGAAGAAATCAAAAAGATATTACCGCATCGTGACAATATGCTGCTTGTTGAAGAGGCAGAGAAGATTGACGATGTAACCTCAAAGGGTAAATATACAATCAAGGGTGACGAGTTCTTTTTACAGGGACATTTTCCGGGCAATCCTGTTGTTCCGGGTGTTATCCTCTGTGAAATGATGGGACAGTCGGCTTGCTGCCTGCTTGCGGGCAAGGTTGAGGGATGCACACCTTTCTTTACAAAAATGAACAATGTAAAGTTTAAAAATCAGGTAAAACCCGGCGATACACTCGAAAGTGTATGTACTCTTACAAAGAGCAAGGGTGTGTTCTATTTTATTGATGCAAAAGGCTATGTTGACGGCAAGCTTTGCGTAAGTGCCGAGCTTTCTTTTGCTCTTATTCCAAATAATAAGTAACTTATTGCAAATTTTCTTTTGGAAGTGATAAAATGTTTTCAAAAATACTTATAGCCAACCGAGGAGAAATTGCAGTAAGAATTATTCGTGCTTGCCGAGAAATGGGTATCAGTACAGTTGCAATATATTCTGAGGCGGACAAAAACGCAATGCATGTTCAGCTTGCTGACGAAAGCTATTGTGTTGGCGGCAGCAGAGTTGCCGACAGCTATCTTAATATGCCTGCTATACTTACCGTTGCCATTGAAAGCGGCGCACAAGCCATTCACCCCGGCTATGGTTTGCTCTCGGAGAATGCAAAGTTTGTATCTCTTTGTGAGCAATGTAACATAAACTTTATCGGCCCTACATCAGAGATGATAAAATTACTCGGCGATAAGGACAATGCAAGAAAAACAATGCGTGCGGCAGGTGTTCCCGTAACACCCGGCTGCGATATTATAGAAGACCCCGTAAAAGCAAGGGAAGAAGCCGAAAAAATTGGTTTTCCGCTGCTTATAAAGGCTCGTTCGGGCGGCGGCGGAAAGGGTATCCGCAGAGTAGACTGCATTGAGCAGTTTGACGAGGCTTTTGCGGCTGCGTCTTCAGAGGCTCAGTCTGCCTTTGGTGACGGCGCATGTTATATGGAAAAGTTCATTCACCCCGTAAAGCATATAGAGATGCAGCTTTTGAGCGACAAATACGGTAATACTATCTGTCTGGGTGAAAGAGAATGTTCGGTCCAGCGTAAAAATCAGAAGATGATTGAGGAAAGCCCAAGTCCTGCGCTTGATGACAGAACCCGTAAGGAAATGATGAAAGCGGCTGTAAAGGCTGCAAAGGCTGTAAATTATGTCAATGCAGGTACTGTTGAGTTTTTGCTTGATATGAATAATAATTTCTACTTTATGGAGATGAATACCCGTCTTCAGGTTGAGCATGGCGTTACAGAAATGGTAACAGGTCTTGACATTGTTCAGTGGCAGATAAGAATTGCGGCAGGCGGAAAGCTGACAAGAACACAGGACAGCATTTTTACACATGGAAATGTTATTGAGTGCCGTATAAATGCCGAAGATCCTGAGCATGGTTTCAGACCGAGCTGTGGCAGAATAAAGCGACTTCATATTCCGGGCGGTTCGTTTGTGCGCTTTGATACAGCTATATTTCAGGATTATTTTATTCCGCCTTACTATGATTCGATGATCGGTAAGCTGATTGTTCAGGCAAGAAGCCGTGAGCTTGCGATAAGAAAGATGAAAATGGCTCTTTCGGAGCTTACCATTGACGGAATTGACATCAACCGTGACTTGCTTGCCGAGATTTTGTCGGACGAGCAGTTTGTCAGCGGAGAATATACTACTGACTTTATGCTTGATTTTGAAAAAAAGCATAAGGACGGAAAGAAGTAATAGGCTATGGATTTATTTGCTTTTGTAAAACCGAAAAATGAGCTTGAAAGCAGACCCGAGGAGCAGACCAATGTACCGTTTGTTCCCGAGGAAATGTGGACAAAATGCCCTAAGTGCGGCACTATGCTCCTTACAACAGATATGGAAGAAAACTTCCGTGTCTGCACAAAGTGCGGTCATCATTTCAGAATGAATGCAAAACAGCGTGTGGCACTTCTTGCCGATGACGGCAGTTTTTGCGAGCATGACGCCAATATGGCAAGCAAAAATATTCTCGATTTTCCAGGCTATGACCAAAAGCTTGAAAAAGCAAGAGCCACAGGTTCAAAAGAATCCGTAATGTGCGGTGAATGTAAAATCGGCGGTATTGACGCAGTGCTTTGCGCAATGGATTCCGATTTTATGATGGGCAGTATGGGTACGGTAACAGGTGAAAAAATCACCCGTGCTTTTGAATATGCTACCGAAAACGCACTTCCGGTTATAGTTTGCACTGTATCGGGCGGCGCTCGTATGCAGGAGGGTATTCTTTCCCTTATGCAGATGGCGAAAACTTCCGGTGCGGTTAAGCGCCACAGCGACAGCGGACTTTTATACATAACAGTTCTTACCGACCCTACAACAGGCGGTGTTACTGCGTCTTTTGCTATGGAGGGCGATATTATCCTTGCCGAGCCCGATACTCTTGTAGCTTTTGCAGGTCCGAGAGTAATTGAGCAGACTCTCCGTCAGAAACTCCCAAAGGATTTCCAGACATCGGAGTTTGTAATGCAGAAAGGTTTTGTTGACGCTGTTGTAAGCAGAAACAACCTGAAAGCTACACTTGTAAAATTGCTTAAGATGCACGGATACGGGGAGGTGTCGGAATAATGTCTGCTTATGATAAAGTTATGGCGGCGAGAGATGCCAATAAAATTACAACTGTTGATTACATAAATCATATGTTTGGCGACAGCTTTTTTGAACTGCACGGCGACAGGAGATATTCCGACGATAAGGCAGTTGTGGCAGGTCTTGCTATGTTGCACGATATGCCTGTAACCGTAATCGGAATTGAAAAGGGCAGAAATACAAAAGAGCGTATGGAGCGCAATTTCGGGCAGGCTCATCCGGAGGGCTACAGAAAAGCTCTAAGACTTATGAAACAGGCTGAAAAGTTCCACCGTCCTGTTCTTTGCTTTGTAGATACCAGCGGTGCTTACCCGGGAATCGGAGCGGAAGAAAGAGGTCAGGGACAGGCTATTGCCGAAAACCTTATGGAGATGATGACTTTAAAAACACCCGTGCTTACAATTGTTGTAGGTGAGGGCGGTAGCGGCGGTGCGCTTGCACTTGCTGTTGCAGATGAAGTATGGATGATGGAAAATTCTGTTTATTCCGCAATTTCTCCGGAGGGTTGTGCGTCTATCCTTTGGAAAGACAGTTCCAAAGCTCCGCAGGCCGCAGAGGCACTCAAACTTACTGCGCAGGATTTATTTGACTTGCATATAATTGAGCGTATTATCAGAGAGCCGAGGGCAGAGGATGCCGCTATGTTTGAAAGTCTAAAGCTCTTGATTCAGAGAACTTTTGAAAAAAATCTTGCACTTACCGACGAAGAACTTACAAATGCCCGTTATGAAAGATTCAGAAGAATAGGTGCCGATTTATAATTCTAAGTATAACCGTCTGCTTTGCAGGCGGTTTTTTTGTGGAAATTTTGAGAAGTTGTTTGAATGTAGGGGTGTGGATTAACTTATTTTCGGTCGGGTAACAGAGGCAGAAAAGAGCAATGTTTCTGTCACGAATATAAAAGTTTGGTCAACCTTTTCAAAGGTTGTGGATGTGGGCAACGCCTATAAAACTTTAATCTATTGCAAATTTTAATAGCTAAACGGCAAGCCTTTTGGCGGCTTGAACATAATGGAGAAAGCCTTTTAATTGCGTAAGCAAAAATATGGCAGAAAGATTATTTTATAAGTTTGTTGCCTGTAAACTACTTATGCACTATAATAAAATGCCTACCATTCCGCTTTTCTTTTGCGTGAAAAGAAAAGCTCCAAAAGAAAGCACGCTTAAGGAGAAAGAAATTTCGAGTCCCTTTCCCCTTAAGTATCCCTTTTCCTTAGACGACCAAGGTCAGTGACCTTGGAACCTCTAACTTTTATTTTCCTAATAAAATTTGTACTTGGCAAAATAAGTCTTTTAATTATTTCCCTTTCAAAAATTATCACTTTTTTAAACTAAACTTTATAACCTACAATGCACATTAATGGCTTATATACCGACAATTTTTTGCTTATACCAATTTTATACGATTTTATTCGTCAATTATTTTTATAATTACTTTATCGAAAAAAGAAAAAATGCTTTTGTGGTATTATTAAAATAATATGATTTTTACGGGAGGACGAGCTTCTATGTCAGGCGTAATCAGAATTTTTGTAGAAAAAAGAGATGGCTTTAATGTTCTTGCAAAGCAGACTTTGTGGGACATTCGCCACAACCTTGGTATGAGAAATGTTACCGACCTTCGATACATTATGAGATATGATATTGAGGGACTTTCACAGGACGAGTACAACGCAGCAAAAGGTACTATTCTTTCAGAGCCGAATGCGGATGTTATTTATGAGGAAACACTTCCTGTTGAGGACGGCTGGAAGGTATTTGCAATGGAATATCTCCCGGGTCAGTATGACCAGCGTGGCGACTCTGCCGAGCAGTGCGTTCAGCTCCTTACTCAGGGCGAGCGCTGTAAGGTGCTTACAGCAAGAGTTGTTGCCGTAACAGGTGATATTTCGGATGATGACCTTAAAAAGATTGAGGATTACCTCATCAACCCTGTAGAGAGCCGTCTTGCCTCTCTTGAAAAGCCGCAGACACTTGACATTGCAACTCCTGTTCCTGCCGATGTTAAGCGTGTAGAAGGCTTTATAAAATTTAACGACGAAGAAATGGAAAAGTATTACGGCTCAATGGGCTTTGCTATGACATTGTCAGACCTTAAGTTCTGCCGTGACTATTTCAGAGATACAGAAAAGCGTGACCCGAGTGTAACAGAGCTTCGTGTTATTGACACATATTGGTCTGACCACTGCCGTCACACAACTTTCCTTACAAAACTTGAGAAAATCGAAGTTGAAAAGGCAGCTCTCGGTTCGGTAATCGAGGACGCTCTCAATGAGTATTATGCTACCCGTGACGAGGTTTACGGAAAAGATACAAAGAGAATCGTATCTCTTATGGATATGGCTCTTATCGGTATGAAGTCACTTAAGAAAAAAGGTCTTATTCCTGACCTTGACGAGAGCGAAGAGATTAACGCTTGCTCAATCGAAGTTCCCGTAACTATTGACGGCAAAACAGAGCAGTGGCTCGTTCAGTTTAAGAACGAAACCCATAACCACCCGACAGAAATCGAGCCTTTCGGCGGCGCAGCTACTTGTCTTGGCGGTGCTATCCGTGACCCGCTTTCAGGTCGTTCATATGTATATCAGGCAATGCGTGTTACAGGTTCGGGCGATCCGACTATTCCTGTAAAGGACACAATGCCCGGTAAGCTCCCATCAAGAAAAATTACAACAGGTGCGGCTAACGGTTACAGCTCATACGGCAACCAGATCGGTCTTGCAACAGGTCAGGTTACAGAGCTTTATGACAGCGGCTATGTAGCAAAAAGACTTGAAATCGGCGCAGTTATCGGTGCGTCACCAAAGGAAAATGTAATTCGTGAAGTTCCGCTTCCTGATGATATTATCGTACTTTTGGGCGGCAGAACAGGTCGTGACGGATGCGGCGGTGCAACAGGTTCTTCAAAGGCTCATACAGAAAGCTCTATTGAAACCTGCGGTGCAGAGGTTCAAAAGGGTAATCCGCCTACAGAGCGTAAGATTCAGCGTTTGTTCCGTAACCCTAAGGTTGCTAAACTTATTAAGAGATGCAATGACTTTGGTGCAGGCGGTGTGTGCGTTGCTATCGGCGAGCTTGCAGACGGTCTTGCAGTTGACCTCGACAAGGTAACAAAGAAATATGACGGCCTTGACGGTACAGAGCTTGCTATTTCAGAGAGCCAGGAGAGAATGGCTGTTGTTCTTGACAAAAAGGATGTAGAAACCTTTATTGCCGAGGCAGAAAAAGAGAACCTTGAGGCTACAGCAGTCGCAATTGTTACAGAAAGCCCAAGACTTACAATGACATGGAGAGGCGACAAGATTGTTGACCTCAGCCGTGAATTTTTGAATACAAACGGTGTTACACAGCTTTCATCAGCTTATATTACAGCACCAAAGGCAGAGGATTGCTACCGTAAGGCGTGTCCTGCTGTATTAAAGGATATGCCTGCCGACAAGGCACTTGAAGAAAATATGGCTCGTCTTGAGGTTTGCTCACAGATCGGTCTTTCAGAGCGTTTTGACGCATCTATCGGTGCCGCAACAGTAATTATGCCGTTCGGCGGTAAGAACCAGCTTACTCCGCAGGAGGCTATGGCCGCTAAGATTCCTCTTGAAAAAGGCGAAACAGATGACGCTACAGCAATGAGCTACGGCTTTATTCCGGGTGTTTCACGCTGGAGTCCGTTCCACGGTTCGGCATACGCAGTAGTTGAGTCACTCTCAAAACTTCTTGCTATCGGTGCCAACCCACTTACAGCACGCCTTACATTCCAGGAATATTTTGAAAGATTAAAAGATGTACCGGAGCGTTGGGGTAAACCTGCCGCTGCACTTCTCGGTGCAATGGAAGCACAGCTTAAACTCGGTATTCCGTCAATCGGCGGTAAGGACAGTATGTCGGGTACATTTGAAACAATTGATGTTCCGCCTACACTCGTAAGTTTTGCGGTTGCTATGACAAAGGCAAGCAAGACAGTATCAGCCGAGTTCAAAAATGTAGGTTCAAAGGTTATTTATGTACCTGTTCCTGAAAATAAAGAAACTCTTATGCCTGATTGGGACAAACTTATCGCTATGTACAAGGCTGTTTACAAACTCTTTGACGAGGGCAAGGTGCTTTCTGCATCTGTTGTTAAAGAGGGCGGTGCTGCCGCAAGCGTATGTAAGGCTTGTTTCGGTAACGGCTATGGATTTAAATTTACAAATAAACTCACAAATGACGAGCTTTTCGCCCCTCTTTCAGGTTCACTTGTTCTTGAGCTTGCAGACGGTGCGGAACTTGACAACAGTGTAGTAAGCTATGACCTCGGTACAGTTACAGACGACGGCAAGGTTACAGTAAACGGTGCTGCTGTTGATGTAAATACACTTATCGAAAAGTGGACTGCTCCGCTTGAAAAGGTATTCCCGACAAAGGCAGAGTGCCCTGAAATTGCGGTTGATATTCCGCTCTTTACAGAGAGAAACACAAGTTCACCTGCAATTAAGACTGCTAAACCTACAGTATTTATCCCTGTATTCCCAGGTACAAACTGCGAGGTTGACTCTGCAAGAGCTTTTGAAAAAGCGGGCGCAAATGTTGAACTTCTTATCGTAAAGAACCTTACATCCGCTCATATCGAAGAAACAATCAAGGCTATGGAGAAAATCATTTCTAAGTCACAGATGATTATGTTCCCGGGCGGTTTCTCCGGTGGTGACGAGCCTGACGGTTCAGGTAAGTTTATTGCTACTACTTTCCGTAATCCAAGAATTGCGAACGCTGTAAATGAGATGCTCAAGAACCGTGACGGTCTTATGCTCGGTATTTGCAACGGTTTCCAGGCACTTATCAAACTCGGTCTTGTACCTTACGGCGAAATCAGAGAACTTAAGCCGACAGACCCGACACTTACATTCAACACAATCGGCAGACATATCTCTCATATGGCTTACACAAGAGTTACTTCCGTTAAGTCACCTTGGTTTGCAAGTGTAAATGCAGGCGATGTATTTGCTATTCCTGTGTCGCACGGTGAGGGCAGATTTATGGCTGACGAGGCAACAGTTAAGATGCTTGCCGAAAACGGTCAGATTGCTACACAGTATGTTGACCTTAACGGCAACCCAAGTGCAGACATTACATATAATGTAAACGGTTCCGTATGCGCTATCGAGGGTATTACTTCACCTGACGGCAGAATCTTAGGAAAAATGGGCCACAGCGAAAGAAAGGGCGACAGCCTTTACAAGAATGTTCCGTTTGCTAAGGACCAGCTTATCTTTGAAAGCGGCGTTAAGTATTTTAAGTAATTAATGCTTATTCTTAAAGCAATATAGATAAAATGGCGGCTAAACACATATTTATGTTTAGTTGCCATTTTTGATATTTACTTGACATATTTTGCGATATATTATATCATAGATAATGTTAATTTTAATAATTAATGAGGTATTTAAAGAAAAAGGAGTAAAAACAATGGCTTTTTGTAAAAATTGCGGCAATAACATTCCGGACGGAGCAACATTCTGCTCACATTGCGGAACACCCGTTTATGACACAACTTCGCAGGCGCAGACTCAACAGCACCAGTACGGCACACAGCATAACAACTTTTTGAACAGTGATGATGTTACAGCAGAGTTTGATCCTATGGATATCAAAGAAAACAAGGTTATGGCAGTGCTTGCTTATATCGGTTTGCTTGTACTTGTACCTATTTTTGCGGCAAAGGATTCAAAGTACGCAAGATTTCATGCAACACAGGGTTTGAATATTACTGTTTTATCTGTTGCACAGGCTATTATTTACTATATTTTAGTTACAATTATAAGTATTATATTCCGTGGAAGTATTATTTTTGGAGTAGGCGGAGTTTTGCTTACAATACTCGGTTTTATAAACACAATTTTGTCAATTGCTTTTATTGTTCTTGCAATTTACGGTATTGTAAACGCAGTACAGGGTAAATGCAAAAAGCTCCCTATTATCGGAAAATTCGATATTCTCGGTAAATTTGTGAAATAATAACAGAATTTATTAAATGCCTGACTATGGTTATACGCCATAGTCGGGTATTTTGTTTTGTTATCAAAAATCGGGGTGAATTATTGTCTACCAAACTTTTATAATTACCTGACGAAGTATTCCGCTAAACAGTAATGTATTATTGTTGCTCCAATATATTAAGACAGAACCTTTTTAATTAATTTAACATATCTTTGTATTATAATTGATATTATAAATTAAATTTTGCTGTTATTAAGAACTTATTTGTGAAAATGAACAAAAAATAACGGTTAAATTTTATTCCTCTTAAGATAAACATTCGTATTTACCATTATATAAGGGGAAAAATAATTATTATAATAAATAGTAAACATTGTTATTATGCCTTGTTTTTGGAGGTGATTTTTGTTAAGCAGGCAATTATTTAGAAACTTTTTGTAATTTTATGGTTTTTAGGTTTTGAAATTAACATTTTACGGGAGGAAAAAGCGTGAAAAAGAATAAAAGAATAATCAGTGCGGCTCTTGCGGCAAGTATGTTGTTGCCTTGTTTTGCAACAGCTGCGGTGTCGGCAAATGCGGCAGTTGTATCAGATGAAAATTCGGTTTCTGTCGGCGATTACGATTTAATGGACAACATTCAGGACGGTGTAATTTTGCACTGTTTTAACTGGAAGTACAATGATATTAAGGCAGAATTAAATAATATTGCCGAGGCAGGTTTTACAACAATTCAAACTTCACCTGCACAGCCCGGCAGCGGAACCGGTACATGGTGGTGGTTGTATCAGCCGTTGGGATTTTATATAGGTACTAGCGAACTCGGTACAAAGGCAGAGTTGGAATCACTATGTAAAGAAGCCGAAAATTATGGTATCAAGGTAATAGTTGATGTTGTAGCAAATCATCTTGCAGGCGACCATTCAAGAATAGAAGAAGATTTAAAGCCATCAAAGTATTGGCATACTTTTGGAGGCGGTATTAACTGGAAAAACAGATGGCAGGTAACGCACGGAGAAATCGGTATGCCTGATATCGCAACTGAAAATTCATATGTTCAGCAAAAAGTAGGAAAATATATGCAGGAATTAAAGTCAGTCGGTGTTGACGGTATTCGCTGGGACGCAGCAAAACATATTGGCGTTCCGAGCGAGGGCGATAATTTCTGGAGTTCGGTAACAAAGTATGGTTTATATAACTATGGCGAAATTCTTACCGGTCCTGATGACAGAGAAACCGGAAATGAAGATATAATGAAAGAATATACAGACTATATTACAGTAACCGACAGCAATTACGGTAAAGCTCTGCGTGATTCATTTAATTCCGGTGATGCACCTGATTCGTCTGGAAACTGGTGTAATCGTGGTATTTCCTGCGATAAACTCATTTATTGGGCCGAAAGCCATGACACATGGTCAAATAACAAAGATTGGGGCTATTCAAATGATATGAGCCAAAATGTTATTGACCGTGCATATGCTGTTGCGGCAAGCCAAAATGAAGTAACGGCTCTTTATTTTTCTCGTCCGTCATCAAAAATTAAAGATAATATAAAAATCGGTGAAAAAGGCAGCACTCACTTTACAAGCAGTGAGGTTGCGGAAGTTAATAAATTCCACAATGCCATGAACGGAAAAGCCGATTGTTATAAAAAATCAAACGACTGCAGCGTAATTACCCGTAAAGACGGCGGTGCTGTTATTGTAAAAGGCAGCGGCAGCGGTAATGTTTCTGTTGAAAACGGCGGAGGCTATGCAAAACCGGGTACATATGTTGACAAAATTTCCGGCAACACATTTACGGTTACTTCATCGTCAATCAGCGGTAAGGTCGGCTCAAGCGGTATTGCCGTTATTTATGAAGAAGAAAATCCTAAGCCAAAGGTAAGTGTAACTCCGGGTTCTTCTACATACGAAACAGAAACTTACACACTTACATTAAATACCAAGAACGCTGAAAACTCGCAGTATTCCGTTGACGGCGGTAAATATCAGTCATTCACTGACGGTACGAAAATTACAATCGGCGCAGGTCTTGCGTACGGTACAAAGACAACAATCAATGTAAAGGCAAGCAACGCCAACGGTTCAGCCGATAAAACCTACATTTACACAAAGGTTGACCCGACATTAACGCAAAAAATTTACTTTGACAATTCATCTTATAACTGGTCAAATATATATGCTTATATTTATTCAGATGGAGTTTCTAATGCAAAATGGCCTGGCGAAAAAATGACTTTGGATTCTTCTACAGGTTATTATGTAATTGAAGTTTCAGATTCACTTGCAAACGGTGCGGTTATTTTCAGTGACGGCACAAACTCTGCAAGCAAGCGTTATCCTGCAGATGCAAAGCCGGGATTAAATCTCAACGGCGCTACAAAGATATTCAAAGCAAATCACACTTTTGAAGATTATTATCCGCCTGTACCAACCCAGAGTACAACAGCACAACCTACTACGGCAAAGCCTACTACGGCACAGCCTACTACGGCACAGCCAACTACACCTCCTGCTGAAAGCGTACTTATCGGTGATACAAATCAGGACGGTAAAATTACAATCAACGATGTAACTGAAATTCAGCTTTACATCAATGAAACGATTACATTTAATCAGAAACAAAAGATTGCTGCCGATGTTGACGAAGACGGTTCTGTTGATATCAGAGATGCTACATACATTATGATGTACATTGCAAATCAGCCAAGCAGTGAGGCCAAGGTAGGTCAATACAAAGGCGGAATCGCTCCGACACAGCCGACAACGGTTAAACCTACAACACAGCCTACTACAGCGCCGACACCGACAACCCAACCTACAACTTCATCTGTATCTGACAAATATACTATGACATTTACAGATAACTACAACTGGGGTAATGTGAATTGCTACTATTGGTCTGACAGCAATACAAAAATGACATCATGGCCGGGAAAATCAATGACTAAGTCAACAACAAATGAATTAGGTCAGAGTGTTTATACCATTGATATTCCAAGCGATGCTACATATGTAATATTCAACAATGGCAGCAGTCAGACTGTTGATATTCCTGTTACAGGCAGTGCCAAGTTTTATATTTCGGGCAGTTCAAACGGAAAATATACCGTTAATAACTGATGATTTTAAAAATTGCGTTGAAATAAAAAATAATAGTGATATAATAAAGCTGTCAGGTTTTATCAATCTGACAGCTTAAGTATATATTTTGTAATCAGGAGTATTGTTTATATTTATGGAGAATCAAATCGAAAAAAATATCGAGCATTTAAGAAATTCTCAACTTTTTCGTGGATTTACCGATGATGAAATTGAGAAATTTCTATATAATACTAAATTTAAGATTTTTGAACTTAATCGTGGCGCAATACTTAATGTTGAACTTGATAAATCGATTTTTGTTTTATACGGTTCAATAGCTTCTTATGAAACAAATATAGACGGTGTGAAAACATTTATAAATCATTTTGAACCCGACGGAAACGAATTGATAGCTATAAGCCTGGATACTCCGTATCCGACGGTATCGGTAGAGGCAAGGAAAAAATCGGTTGTTTTGTCACTTGAAACAAATTCGTTTTTAATAACCGATCCGTCAATTATTTTTTTACAAAACAGAATTCAGCAAAACATTATCAGTATTTTTTACAGAATGACAGAAAATGTTATGCAGCGCATAATTGCTAATGCGGAATCTCTTTCGAAAAATAAAATTATTAAGTATTTGCGACAATTAAAAAGCGAGCAAAAAAGTGACAAATTACAAATTCCTTTTACAAGACAGGAGCTCGCAGACCATTTACAAATGGATATAAGCACGTTGATGAGAGAATTAAAGAGTTTGCAAGAAAGCAATGTGCTTACATATGAAGGAAAAATAATTACGATTTTGAATATCTGACACTACTATACTTCTCAAAAGGGCAGCCCAAATAATGGGCTG
>ULKT01022887.1_pt1 | contig 13429 bp, 7 predicted proteins | sample 1951201 | NCBI WGS metagenome assembly ULKT01 (sample SAMEA4835505, study PRJEB28245) | human gut metagenome | biome: gut microbiome; material: fecal sample | place: Denmark | collected 2008
CATTCGCAATGACATCTTATCCATTGAGAACCGTTGGCATATTGTGGTGGAGCAGATACGAAGTGGCCGTGAAATCAGGTATCGCTATAAAGATCCGCACTTCTCTATTTTCAATACACCGCTGAATGAAGAAGAGATAGCCCAACTTACTCAGTCTGTTTCCATGCTTCGCCGTTTCGAGGGTATGCCAGGCTTTGAATGGGTAGAAGAAATGAGTGCCCATCTTCAAGAAACAGTTAGTGCCAGTCCTGAGCCAGTTATTGGTTTCGATGAGAATAAGGAACTGAAGGGAATGTCGTTCTTTACACCATTGTTCAAGGCCACCGCAGAAAAGAAAGCCATCAAAATCAAATACCACACCTATAGGAGTGATAGGGTGATTGAGGGCGTCGTTCATCCTTACTATTTAAAAGAGTATAATCAAAGATGGTTCCTATTCGCCCTTAATGATGAGTACAAGGACTTATCTATCTATGCACTTGACCGTATTGAGGCTGTGGGGAAGTCTTCTGCAAAATTCATTCCCAATACAGATATTGATTTCTCTCATTACTTCGATAATGTGGTTGGTGTTAGTGTCAAGTCAGATGAATCTCCACAGACCGTAAAAATATGGGTTGATAAAGAGCAACTGCCTTACACTTTATCAAAACCTCTGCACAAATCACAGACTGTGATTGAAGAGAACGAAGACGGTAGTGCCATAATAACCATTGAGGTAATCCCCAACTTCGAGTTAGAGCAACTGCTTCTTTCCTTTGGTGAACGATTCGAGATACTGAGTCCTCCATCACTAAGAGATAGAATTTCAGCAAGAATCAAAAAAAATCTCGAAAAATATTAATAGATTCATTTAGATTGAATGTATAGCCACTAACTTTGCACCTAGAAATTAAAAAATGTCAGATATGAACACTATAGGATTCAATAATTTTAGACGCTTCGCCACGTTTCCTGAAATTGATCTCGGAGACATCACCCTGCTTGTTGGTGGCAACAATTCAGGTAAGTCCACCTTGGTAAAAGCACTCTTGCTTTGTGTTGACAATCTGAAGTTGATGTCTTCTTATACAAAGACAAATATCTTTGAATTTGGTGCTCCCAAGTTCCGCTTCGATGCCAATGAATGGCACGACGTTAAGATTAAAACATTCTCACGCGCCATCCACAACAAGCCTGTGCCCGTAATTGACTTAGGCAGCGACGAAGTCAAAACTGAGCTTCCAAGCGAAATGTGTTTTGTCTTCACCATTGGTACTTTCCATTTCATTATCGATGTCTATGGTGATCGAAATGGCGATGAAGTAACTGGAGAAGTATCACATGTATCCATCGAAGACCGTGGCAACATGGTTAAGTACGATGTGTCCTTCAAGTCGCACGTTATGTGTTATTTTGTGTTGGGCTCTACTTCCGAACGCGAATCACTTATCAAGCGTCTATACCGTGACTACAAGTCTGCGAAAGAGGAATTGGAGAAGCTTTCCGACGAAGGAAGCGACATTGTAGCCATTTCTTCACAAAGTGAGAAAGTTGGCTCTTTGGAGAAACGCATCGAGGAGTTTGTTAACCCCGATGACAAAGAATTGCCAGAGGATTTTGACTACGAGCAGGCTATGCGTCAGCAATTCCGCAATTTCTATGCCCATGAATATACCACAACTTCATGGTACGACCTCCCATTGGAATTCTATTATAGCCAACTGAATGGCAACCTTCTCGTAGATCTCATTGGCAACTTTATCCAGTTTGCCAAAAATCCAGGTGCAGCAGCTCCAAAGGATATTGAAGACCCTAATGAATATGGAGCCGCAATGAATGAATATATGTACATACAAGGTGCCCGCAAAGATTTGCTGCAGGAGGAAGACAAAATGCGCAAGTCGCAGGAAGATTTGAAAGCACTCCTCAATAGTTTCAAAATTGAGTATATTACTGCACATGCGGCTAATCAGAATACCATCTATAACACGGCAGACCGTAACGATTACATTGCACAAACAGTACACGGTTTTGTGCGTGCTAAGATTGCTCGTGGACAGAAAGAATATACTTTTGTCACAGACTGGATGCGTAAATTCGGGGTCGGTCACGATTTCGACGTAATCTCCATCGATGGCGAAGCCTACAGAGTGAAGATAAAGGATGAAGACAACTCTACCGTCAACCTTGCCGACAAAGGTATGGGTTCTATCCAACTCATGATACTCCTTCTGCGCCTCGCCACAATACTCCGGGAGTATGATCCACAGAACATCGTAACTTTGGAGGAGAGCGACCAGTTACGCTATCCTACCATCATCATTGAAGAGCCAGAACAGAATCTTCACCCAAAGGTGCAGAGCCTGCTTGCTGATTTGTTCCTCTATCTCAACAAAGAGTATCATTGCAAGTTCGTTGTAGAAACTCACTCTGAATACCTTATCCGAAAGACCCAAGTTCTCGTTGCCAGGGAAGGTTATGAGGATGAAGCCTCTATGAAAAATAATAATCCGTTCAAAGTTTATTATTTTGATGGAGAGAATAAGGATAAATCATATTATTCTATGGAGTACAGGACTGATGGGAAGTTTTCCAATGAATTTGGAACAGGCTTCTTTGACACTGCTTCTAATTTAGCATTTGAATTATTCTAACTATGAATATATACATCGACAAACAAAACTTGTTGTCTATAATTCATTCTGCTAAGTCAGAAACATTTTCAGACTGTATGCGGATGTTGAAAAACAACTTCTGTATGTTTTTCACATTCGCCAAGGGAGATATTCTTCAATTAGATTCCTTAGAGAAGCAGGATGCAATGCAATGGTTGACTCAAATGACATCAGGAGTAAACGCATCTAATCATGACAATGTTAAATGGGGAAGTCTTTTCCCATCACGTCCTCTGAATGTGGACTCATTCAAAGGAGACCAACTTACAGCGGTATATTGTCTATCTAAAGAAAGTGACCCTAAGTTGGAGGCTCATGCTAAAAAAGGGAACTTACTAATAGCTTGTGAAGGACAAGAGATTACAATTCTATCTTCTCTGTATTTTGATTCTTTACAGTATACGAAGAATATATTTCATAAGATATCTTCATGGGAAGATTTGAAAGAATATGTTTCACCATGTACTGATATCATTATCGCCGACCAATTCATTTTTTCAAGTCCAGAGCTCTATCAAAAGAATATATACTCTCTGATACGTGCTCTATGCTCAAAGGTTAAAAACTCGCATGTTAACATTGTAGTCTTTACTTTAAAGTCAAACTACAATAAGCTAACTTCGACAGAATTTGAACCCAATTGGGATACAATCTATTCAAAAGTACGTAAGTGCGCAGAGAAATATTCTAGTTTTAATGTTACTTTTGTAACTGCGAGTAAGCAAACCCTAGAAGAACATGATAGAACTATTTTTACCAACTACAAGTACTTTTCCAGTGGAGATTCATACAATTATTTCGATTCAAATGATGAGAAAATAACCAACGGTAGAAATCTCCATGCTCATAGTCACGCAGAAAAAGACAATGAGTCTGATGCAAAAAAATTCTTAGAGGACATGCAAAAGATTATAGATTCCATCAAGAGCAAAAACAATTTATCATTGATAAAGAAGGATAAAATTTGTAACTTTTTAAACTTTCCTCGATAGACTCATTTAGATTGAACCTATAGAATATAACTTTGCACTCGAAAACTGAAATATATGGCACAATATAGTAATTTACACCGCCCGGATGTGGGTTTCGTATGGAATATCACGGACATCGTGCTCCGCGATACTTTCAAGAAAAGCGAGATAGGAGACGTAATCTTGCCTTTCGTGCTACTCCGTCGCATTGACTGCATCTTGGAGCCTGTCAATGAGAAGGTGCGTAATCAGTACAACCAGCTCAAAGACAAGATAACGATGGACAAACTTGATCCTGCTCTCCGAAAGATTGCAGGACATAAGTTCTACAATATATCACGTCATTCGCTGATGTCGTTGCTCGACGATGCCAAGAATATCTCGATGAACTTCAGCAACTATATGTCGGGATTTAACTCTGAGGTAACAACCATCTTTGAGAACTTCCAGTTTGATAAGGTTGTGGTGCGCCTCACACGCAATAATCTCCTTTATCGTATGATTCAGGAGATAACGCAACTCGACTTCTCGCTTGAAGCCGTTGACAACCACGACATGGGCTATGTTTTTGAGGAACTCATCCGCATTGCCAACGACCAGAGCAATGAGCAGGCTGGTGAACACTTCACACCACGCGATGTAATCCGCATGATGTCTGCCATACTCTTCACTCCTGACGCAGACAGTCTTCGTCACAGTGGCATTATCCGTTCTATCTATGACCCTGCTTGTGGTACCGGCGGTATGGTCAATGTAGGTAAGCGTTACATTCTTGAAGAGATTTGCAGGGATAGCGAGAAACCTACCATCGTGACCTATGGCCAGGAATTGAATGAACAGTCCTATGCCATTGCGAAGAGTGAAGCGCTTGTATCTGGAGAGAATGCTGACAATATCAAGTTAGGGAACTCGTTCACACAAGACCAGTTTGCCACCAAACGTTTCCATTATATTATGGCCAATCCGCCATACGGTGTGACGTGGAAGAAAGACCAGGAGTTTATCATCAATGAAAGTCTGAATCCTGATGGTCGTTTCACAGCAGGAACTCCGCGCACAAGCGATGGTCAGTTATTGTTTGTGCAGCATATGTTGTCGAAGATGGAACCCGACGGCAGCCGTGTTGGTGTCGTAACCAATGGTTCTCCGCTTTTTTCGGGAGGTGCAGGTTCAGGTGAGAGCAATATCCGTAAGTGGATTATTGAGAACGATTGGTTAGAGTGCATCATTGCTCTGCCAAAAGATTTGTTCTACAATACAGGTATCTACACATACATTTGGTTCTTCACCAACAAGAAGAAGGTGGAGCGCATCGGTAAGGTGCAGCTTATCAACGCTGTAGACTTCTGGACTCCTTGTGCCAAGAGTTTGGGCAACAAACGTTATGAAGTCTACGATTTCGTTGAAAAGGTTTTGCAAATCTACCTTGATTTCAAAGAGAATGAGTTCTGCAAGATTATGTCGAATAGCGACTTTGGACAGTATGAGTTGACCATTGAGCAACCTATGCGCGACGAAGATGGCAACGTACTAAAACGAGCAGGAAAGAAGGTGCCTGACACCAAGAAGCGTGACACAGAAAAAGTGCCTCTTGATTGCAACGTGAAGCAATATTTCGCCGAGGAGGTACTGCCACATATTGACCCCGAATCGTGGATAGACTTTGCACGCACTCGCACGAGCTATGAAATCAACTTTACCAAGTATTTCTATAAGTTCGAGAAGAAAGGTGACTTGAATGCTCTGAAAGAGGCTATTCAAAATAGGGAACAAACTATTTTAAAACTGGTTAATTCAATTTTTGAAGATTAACGGATGAAGAGATACGAAACATATAAGGATAGTGGCATTCAGTGGGTTGGAGAAATTCCATCTCACTGGGAAATCGTTAAGTTGAGATATACAGGGACGTTCGAAAATGGTCTGACATACTCTACGGGAGACATTGTTGAGGATGATGGAATACTTGTACTACGTTCTTCGAACATTCAAAACGAACATATAACATTTGATGATTGCGTATATGTTAATTCTGTTCCCAAAGAATTAATGGTTTCTAAAGGCGATATTATTATTTGCTCAAGAAATGGTAGTGCTGCACTTATTGGTAAATGTGCTATTATTGAAGACGACGTTAAGGCATCCTTCGGTGCTTTCATGATGCGATACAGAGCCAATATTAATAATAAATTTGCATTCTACTTATTTCTCTCAGCTGTTGCTAATTACAGAGGGTTATTCTCTACTTCTACAATTAATCAACTTACGATGAGCATCATCAACCAAATGCAAGTAGCTCTTCCTTCTGATACCGAACAAAAAAACATTGCCACCTACCTCGACCACAAGGTGGGTCAGATAGATGTTGCCATTGCGGAAAAAGAGCAGATGTTGGAAGACCTCAAAAATTATCGTTCTGCCATCATTAGCGAAGCTGTTACCAAAGGTCTAGACACAAATGTCGAGATTAGAGATAGCGGTATTGATAAATTTCCAATGATTCGATCCAATTGGAATACATCGAAATTAAAATATATAGCTTCAATTAGAAGTGGCTCTGCGTTGCCCATCAACAATATAAAAAAAGACGCTTTGTACGAAGTATATGGTGGAAACGGATGTATGGGAAGGGCAGATGAGTATAATACAGAATCCCCAGCCATAATAATTGGAAGGGTAGGTGCTTTGTGTGGCAATGTGCATTTAATTAAGACAAAGAAGTGGGTTACAGATAATGCTCTTATTCTTAATATTAAAAGAGACGTTACTTATGAATATCTCTATTATTATCTAACAGCTTACGATTTGAATACATTAAATAGTAGCAACGCACAGCCTCTTATAACTGGAACAAAAGTTCTTGATGTTGTGACTCCAATGCCATCGCTTAATGAGCAAATCTTGATTGCAAACTATTTAGATGATAAAACCTCAATGATTGACGAAACTATCGACCAAATAACTGTTCAAATTGTCGAGCTCAAATCCTATAAGTCATCCCTTATCACGGAAGCAGTGACAGGCAAGATTGACTTGCGTGACTGGAAACCCCAAGAAGAAAAAGTTTAAACAAATAAGAATATGCCAGGAACTCCAGACGAGAGATATATGCAAAAACGCATTGTTGAGTATCTGTGTTCACAACCTATTGTGGACGCAAGTGGCAACGTGACCGACCAGATGGAATACCATGAGGTCAGTCCTACAGAGTATGATAAGGATTCTTGTCTTATTCCGTCAGAACTGTTTGCCTTCCTCAAAGCATCTCAAGGCGATAACTACCGCAAGTGGCTTACCGAGAAATATGAGGGTGATGAGGGGGTGATGCAGAGTGACATCCTCACTCGTATCAAATCGGAAATGGCTGCAGCCCTGAAGAAAGCTACCAAAGAGCATGTGCTCAATGGCATGAATACGCCACAAGGTACACTCACACTGCTGCGTGACAAAGAAACTATTGACTGTGGACGTGGCATGAAGTTCAGTCTGGCATACTTCAAACCAGCCAACAACAAGACACCTGAACACGATGTGCTTTATCGTGCCAATCGATTAGCAATCACGCAGGAATTGGTGTTCAGTGATGATAAAATGTGGCGTATTGACCTCGCCATCTTCCTCAATGGCTTCCCCATCGTTACGGTTGAGTTAAAAAATACGCTCTCCAACCAGACCCATCATAATGCCATCAAGCAGTATATGACTGACCGCCCGGCCAAGGATGGAACTCTGCTTCAATTCAAACGCTGTCTGGTTCATTTCGCTGTAGGTTCAGAACAGGCGTTCATGACAACACGTTTGGCTGGTGACGATACTCGCTTCTTCCCATTCAACCAATGCTTTGAGAATCGCACTGACGACCCAGAGGAACTGAAAAAACGTAGGCAAGCCAAGTTAGGCTACGCCACTTACTATATTTGGGAGGATGTTCTACGTCGTGACAATCTGATGGACTTGCTCCAAAACTTTATTACTGTGCAAGTCGAGAAGGAACGTTACTACGATGATAAGAAGCGGAAGTTTGATGAAAAGGTAAGCGAAGCTCTCATATTCCCACGCTACCACCAACGACGAGCCGTACATAAACTGGTGAAAAACGTGACAGAGCGTGAGGCAGGACATCGCTACCTCATACAACATTCGGCTGGTTCCGGAAAATCGAACACCATCACATGGCTGGCATTCAGGTTGAGCAACCTCTACCAGCATGCAACTGACGACCGCGCACTCTTTGATTGTGTGTTGGTCGTCACTGATCGTCGTGTACTCAATGAGCAGATGAAGCGTAATGTGAAGCAATTCGCCAAAGTAGATGGCGAAGTATGGACTATCAGTGATGCTCCCGATGCTGACGGTCACACCAGTAAAGATTTGCAGGATGCCATTGAGAAACGTCGTCGAATCATTATTACAACTATACAGAAATTCCCTTTCATTTCGGATGCCATTGCGCCATATCCTGACAGGAAATATGCCGTCATTATTGACGAGGCACATTCTTCTCAAAGCGGAGAAAATGCCCGGCAAATGCGCAAAGCCCTTTCTCTCGCCGAAGCGGAGAAATTTGATGGCGAGGATGAACAAGAGAACGACGAGGAAATGACTCTCAACGAGAAGATTGAGGCAGAGATGAAACGGAAGGGTGACAAGCAGAATGTATCATTCTTTGCGTTTACTGCAACGCCAAAGGGTAAAACTATAGAACTTTTCTGTGAAAGAGAGTATGGATCAAAAGACCCATTCGACTGTTACACAATGGAGGAAGCCATCAAGGAGGAGTTTATTCTTGACGTGCTGAAAGGTTATATGTCGTTCTCCCGATACTATAAGTTGGTACGCAAGAAGGAATTTGCAGATAAGGAATATGACAAGAAGAAGACCGTGCGACTGCTGACTTCATACGTGGACTTGCAGGATGCTGCAATTGAGAAGAAGTCTCGCATCATGGTTGAGCATTTTGCATCGCAGACACAGAATGAGTTGGAAGGTAAGGCTCGTGCCATGCTCGTAACTCGTTCACGTCTTCATGCTGTGCGCTATAAATTGAAGTTCGACAGCATCATGCAGGAGATGCGACTGCCATATCGCTGTCTTGTGGCTTTCTCTGGTACAGTTAAGGATAGCGAAACCAACGAGGAATATACAGAAAAATCAATGAATGGACTGGAAGGAAACCTTTCCATTCCTGAAGCATTGAAAATGCCACAATATCGCATCTTGATTGTTGCCAATAAGTTTCAGACAGGCTTCGATGAACCATTGCTGCAGACCATGTTTGTTGACAAGCTGCTTGGTGGGGCTAATGCCGTACAGACTCTTTCGCGTTTGAATCGCTGCAAGCGAGGTAAGGACACGACGATGGTGCTTGACTTCGTGAACGACCCAGAAGCAATAAGGAAGGCATTCCAGGAGTATTACAACAAGAACAAGATGATGGAAGAGGATGAAACCGACCCCAACACCTTGTACGATGTAAAGAGCAAACTGGCGGAATTTAATGTCTATACACAAGAGGAAGTTGACGAGTTTGCAAAATACTGGTTCGAAGACGATGACAAGGACAAAGTGAATATTGTACTTGACAAGGTTTGTAACCGTGCAGTTAAACAACTTGATAAAGATGCTTGCGACAAATTCCGTAAGTTGTGCAAGACCTTTAACAAACTCTTCACGTTCCTCAGTCAGATCATTACATTCACTGATGCTGAGTTGGAGAAACTCTCTGCCTTCTCATTCTCGCTGGCAAAAAAACTGCCATACGTTTCGGAGAATATGCCTTATGACGTACTGAAGGAGAGTGAACTTGACAGTTACAAAGTGAAGTATCAGGGAATGAAGAATCTTTCGTTGGAGAGTGGAAACACCTTCATGAAAGGTATGGGTGCCGGACAGCCAACCACACCTTCAGAAGATGACTACGACTGGTTGAGCAACATTATAAAGGTGCTTAACGACACATACGGTGTAGAACTGACGGAGGAAGACAAGGTGGACATACAGCGTATGAGAGAAAGAGTTGAGAGCAATGAAGAGTTAATGAGCTATTTCAACCCCAACAATGCTCGTGATGATGTGCGCACGAAGTTTGATGAGGATGTGGACTCAGAACTCCTCAACTTCATCAACACGAAGCTGGAACTCTATAACAAACTGACAGAGGAAGCTACAAATGCCGCTTTCAAACGAGTATGGTTCAATGAATTATATGACCATAAAGTAAGAGGAATGATATAAACATGGCACAAACGGCAGAGATCAGTAAAATTAGATTTGAGGAACTACAGAAGAATCCTATCTTCTTTCTAAAGTTCTTCGAAAACATCCGCTATGACAATAATGGGAAAGAGATAGACTACTCTAGATGGAGTTCTCTTGATCGTGATTTGAATATTAGTTTCGATGCAGGGACATTTGCAGATAGAGAATTGGGGTATGCTCTCTGTGTGCTTGAAGAAGGAAAGGAAAAAGTTGATGAAAAAGGCAACCGATACCCTGACACCATCACAATCAAATTTCATTGCGCTGCCCCTAATAGTGTAAATGATTGGATTTACATCATCAACTGCTTCGTAATACGTTCCCAAAACAGAGACGACAAGTATGCTTTTATGGAACTTCTATGGGCTCTGGATAAGTTGTATTGGAAGAAAGAAACGTTGATCTCTGCATGGTCGCAATATCCCGCAGCCACGGTTCCTTTCTTTATCCAAGAGTTCCAAAAATTTGGACGAGTATTGTCTTACAATAAGCAGATGGCTCTAAAATCTGTACTTTCCAGTTATAGCGGACGATATGAGATATATCTGCCAAATGTCTTCAGGCAAGCATATAAATGTGTAGCCAATGACACCATAATACCACTTCAAAAAAAGCCAAATATAGAGCAACTGAATCTTTATTCAATTATTGATGCAATATTCGGTGAAAGCAGCATACTAAATGAAACGGATGAGGATGTCTCATCAAATTCTTTAATACAGTTGCGTTCTTGGTTTCGTGGTCAACATCGGCTTGAGGACTATACTTTAATCCTAAATGTTTTTCCATTGCTTTCGGAAAAGTTGCGTTTACAAAGTTTTAAAAGATACTTCCATGACATAAGGAATAAACACATATCTTTTGATGTCAGTTTAATCAAAGAAATCAAGGATAGCAAATTTGATGACTTTATACGCTATAGGTATTGTGTAGAAAGTCCTGCGGAGCCAGTTGTATTAACAGTTCCTCTTTTATGTGATACACTTATCACCCTACACAACTCCAACGGAAAGTCATTCCAGACATTTGATGGCATCTTAGACTTCGCAATGACTCGTTGCGACACTGCTCATCCTGCCATCGAGTTTGGACTTCAGCGCTTTATTCCCACATGCAATCGTGGTGCTGTATATAATATCGATAATTTCAAGGGCTTTATAGATTATGCTATCATCCGCAAATTGAATAAGGATTTGATAACAGACGAACATTTAAGGACTGTGCTCACTTACCTAATGGACAAACATGCTCGCAGACAAACTTATCCAGTCTGCCGTTATGGTGATGGCACAAAGATTCCTGATGAGACTTTTCAATACTGCGGGAAAAGGCGAGAATATACAACCACTGAGAATGGGCAAGAGCGTTTACAGTCTTATACTCTTGAATGTTTCAAGTACTGCCAATACAATGACAGATGGTATATAAGTCATGAAAACCTGAAATACATACAAGATTTTCTGAATGATAAAAACATTCCCTATAGCCAGACATATAACATATCTCTTGATATGTTTTCCACGAACAAACTCAAAACTTATATTTTGAGTTTGCCAGACAAGTTTACTGTGCTACAAAATGGCGAATTCCTTGTGCATTCGTATAACAGACGGGATGTTGACAATAACTTCAACTTATATCTCATTCAAGAATTCTCTGATGCTCTGAGAATGAGAATATTCCCTCAGCAAGGTGCACTTGTGGGCCTTCAATTTGATGTGTTTGGCTTTTGGCAGAAAATCAGACAATCCCTACCCATCGAGATTTTGCGTAATCAGCAGGGTAATGAATACAAAGAAGCTCGCAAAAAATATGAAGACCAGGAAGCTGAAGAAGTCAAGAACAGATGTTTAGCATCCCTTAGGAGGGAACTAAAAACAGAATTAATCAATGACGCTTTCTTTGAGCTTCCATATGACCGTGCCCTTCTTTCTGACACTATAAAGCGTTTCTATTTTAAGGGGACAATTAGTGAAAAAGATGAGCTGCATCAGCGACAGTTCTTGACACATTCTAATCTGACCAGTAACTTTGCACAATATTGTGCCCCACAACTTTCTGAAGCTACAAATCCAGCCATTGACCTACCATATTTCTGGTGCAGAGGAAAAGAGTGCTTTCAGAACAACCTCGGCACACAGACTTTAGAGGAAGAAAGTAACTGGGAAAATTATACTTTCTTCCATCTATCTGAAATAATGGGATTTCCTAAATTGCATATGACTGTTGCGGGATATGAACCCGAACCATCCGTTTGGCAATTCATAGCCATTACGAATAAGGTTATGCAGAAATTCAGGCGTTTGAAGTGCAGAGCCTGTGGTCATATGATGTTTACAGAACGCACATCAGGCTTTAATCGTTACAATTATTATGAATGCGTAAATCCCACATGTGCGGAAGTACGTCACCCTGTCTATCTTAACTTCTGCTTCAAATGCAAGAAAGGGCTTATAGACTCACGAGATACAAAACAATGCCCTAATGGATGGTATATATGTCCTACCTGCCTTGCTTGCTGTGATGATGAACAATACGAGAGGCAAGCACAGCGCTATATTTTGACTAAGCGACCTGTACCTCCAAGAATTCAAGAAAAGCGAGGGAAAGGACATAATGACAAGGGTATTTACTTCTGTCCTAAATGCGGGAATCCCATCCAAGAAATTGACGACGGACACGGAAACTTATTTAGGGGATGCCCTGAATGCAATATAAATTTTGATGCTCGACCTGATGGTTTCTATGGCTGACAATCGTATTATTATGGCTGAGAGGAATCGAATCCTCTCAGCCATAAAGACATATAAAGAGTATTTCTACCGTCCAAACAGCCTCAATAAGCCATAAACTATTTCCAAGAGGACGATGCCAAAGAAGGTGCAAAAGGCGATGTACAACCGCATGAAGGTTTTCCTCCCGAAATAAACACCATCGCCCCGGTTGATAATCTCATAACACCTGTCTTTGTTCCGTTCAAGCATATCACTAATGTTAACACGGTGCTTATTGTACAGCTTTTCTTCTTGCTGCAAATACGTTTGATACTTGTTCTTCAACTGCCCGACAGACTCATCATCCAGTTTGTTCGTGATGACAACTTTCCGGGCATCAAGAATGGCATTCGAGATGGCAGTCACGGCATTGTCAGTACTCTTGCTGGCTGCGGTAACGGATAACACGATTTTCTTCAAATCTTCAATGGCCGTTGCGAATTTGTCAACGATTTCTTTTACATCGTTCACATTCTTGGTGACTTGGCTTAACTGCTCGGCCAGATTATCTTTCTGCTCGGCAATCTCTTCCTTTTTGTTGATTTCCTCAACAAGGTTGCTATACTTATTTGACATAATGGTTTTGTTTTAACGGTGTATTCCTTTGGGTTTTCTTACAGACCTGCTCATGGGCTTGCATAGCCAGTTGGCATGTTGGACGCAGCGTCGTGCCCTCTTACGCTCATCCTCATCATCGTCCTTCCCCCAGTTTGATGGTGTGGAGCCACCGCCACCACAGGATTCTGAAACGGTTGTGGCTGCATCGACG
>ULKT01008241.1_pt1 | contig 13421 bp, 10 predicted proteins | sample 1951201 | NCBI WGS metagenome assembly ULKT01 (sample SAMEA4835505, study PRJEB28245) | human gut metagenome | biome: gut microbiome; material: fecal sample | place: Denmark | collected 2008
TCTGTTTTTATTTCTCTTTTTACAAGATAATATAATCCGTCGGTACCGCCAAGGTGATCGGTAATTTTAAGTCTTAAAAATTCATTCATATATCCTATAGGAATAATTCCCCAATAATTCTTATCAATGCCGCTTTTTAAATACATATCATACAATAATCTGCTGGACTCGCTCATCTTTTGTTTCAGCATATTTCTCTTAGCAATAAGTATTCTCTTTTCAGCCAATTCTGCATTTACCCTTGCGGTATCATTATCTATTTTTTCAAGATAGTTTTTATATGCTCTTTCATACTTTCTCTTTGCTCTGTCTTGTTGTTCCGATTTCTTTGCAAAAGTAATAATACTGCCTATAATTAAACCAATTGCAATCGCAATTACAAAACACCAAAAGCCAAACACCAAGCCACTGCCCAATGCCGAAAATTTAGCACCGCTTAAGGCTCCTCCTCCTGCTTTTTCTAATTTAATAAAAATATTTATTATGCTTATGATGAAAGCTATCAAAGCACTTGCTCCTGCACTTTTTCCGATATAATTATCAAAATCGGCATAAACCGTTCTTTTTTCAGGTTCAGAAAAGTGTTCTTGTTTTCCAAGTCTTGATATTTGTCCGTCTAAATCATTTAATACATTTTGCATAAGATAAATATTCTGTTCCATATTATAGATGGTTTGTATTCCTCGTTGAAGTTCACTCATACCGCAATACCTCTCTCGAATTTATAACCGTATGGTTATTATATAAAGATTTTATCACAATTAATGTTATTCTGTCAATAGTAAATAATAAAAAGGGTGATAGAATGCATTACTATAAAAGATTGAGAGAATTAAGGGAAGATCACGATTTAACGCAAAAAGATGTAGCCGATTATTTGCAAATGAAACAACCGCAGTATTTCCGATACGAAAGCGGCAGCAGGGATATTCCCTCGGAGGTATTAATATCTCTTGCAAAGCTGTACAAAGTTTCTGCCGACTACATTTTAGAATTGAAAGATACAACCGATTAATTTTTATATGCAAAAAGCTGTCGCAAACCGAAAGATTTGGCGACAGCTTTTTAAACATTTTATTGTAATTATGTTAATTTTTATATTTAATGTAAATGTAATAAATTATTGTTTAACAAAATATTTAAACAAAGCAATTATAAAAGTTTGGTCAACCTTTTTTAATTATTTGGCTTAAATCGTGTGCTAAACCATAATGTATTAATGTTACCCAATATTTAGAACAGAAACCATAATCCAAAGATTTAAGTTTTATCAATCAAATAAGTTTTTTTATTTTCTTAGTGTATGCTGACAGCATACACTTTTTTATTTTTATTTTTATATAATAATGTCAACGGATTTACATTAAGGAGTCCTGCAAATAAAAGTCAAGCCATAAAATGAAAACATCATCTAATTTGATATTGGAAACAGTCAGGCAATTTTGCGCACGGTTTTTCTCACCGACAATAAAATTAGTTAGCTTGTTTCGATAACGGGTTAAATCCCTTAACTGACGAATATCAGCCGGAGGAATAAAGCTACCGTTAATTAAATCATGCTTAAAAAGGTCAGCAATCCATTTGGCATCCCTTTTGTCAGTTTTCTTTCCCTTAATTGCTTTAACATATTTTGGGTGAGTCAAAACAATATTGCAGGACAATTCAAGAGTGTTGTAAACAGGAATCCAATATTTGCCCGTGGATTCCATACAAACATCCTTACAATCATTCTCTTTGAGCCAAGTTGCACATCGTTTCAGTTGATTAGTAAAAGTCGAAAAACGATTGCTTTTGTAGGTGGTAATACCCTTGTTGTCGGTAGTTGCAATGCAACAATAGATAAAGGTTTTGTGGACATCTATTCCACAGCAAACAGGATAAACGATTTTTAACACAACACATCCCTCAAAATTAATATTTTGAGGAAACAAACAGGAACTGGATGCTCACTGAAAGATTGAGTAGTATATCTCTCCAAAGATAAGTTTACAGGGTTCAATGCCCTAATTAATTGTGCTTGAAAGAGCATCAGACACACATAAATATTCAGTTCAGTATACGCTGAGCCTACTCACCTCTTCGTGCACTGTAGTGTGTTTGCTTTCTCAAGTACATTCTAACAATTTTTACATAGCTTTACTACAAGTTGCTTTCATTTAATTTTGCGCCTTGTAGCAAGGCGGAAAGGAATGGTCATAATTATGAAAAATACCGTTAAGAAAAATTTATGTACATTTATAGCTGTTATTGTTGCGGCGTCTGCTACAATAGTTTTTGCCGGATGCTCCGACAATGGAGCACCGCAGGCTTCGACAGGCAGTGAGGGCGTTGCAAGTCAAACAAGCGATGATGCATCTGCTGTATCACAGACAAAACAACCGGCAAAGAAGAGAGAAACAATTAAAATTGATGATATTGCATGGAATGTGGATCAAGGAATTGTTGACGGTGAAAAATATGTTCTTTTAGACTATACAAACAATTCAAAATATACAGTTACGGATTTTGAAATGACATTTAAAGAAAAAGGCTCGGTAACGGAAGAGGACAAGGAAAATTTCTACAACGAGATTAAAGATAAATTTTCAATGAGTGATGATGATATTTCCGAATTAAAACAAAGGGATATTTCTATGCACGCAGAAACCGAAAAAATTGTTGAACCCGGAGAATCCGCAAAAAATATAAACTGCTATTATTACAGCGGTATTTATTATTTAAAAGACATAAATCACTTTAATTTGGTTGAACCCGATGTTGCTACCATAAAATACATTAATGACAATAAAATCTACACTTCATATTATGATTTCAGCACTAAAAAATATTCAGAAGATGAAAATACCGAAGAGGCATATTATTGGACCACATCGGAACTCGGCACAAAAATTCCTAAGCCTGATGTAAAGGTGGTAAAGAAATCCATAGATAATGAAGATTCTTTTGGATTTGAGGCTTACGGTTTATCTTTAGACCAATTTAACGAATATGTTGACAAATGCAAGCAACTCGGCTTTACCGTTGACGAAAGCAGTTATGAGGGTCATTATTCCGCAGATGATAAAGACGGCTATAATGTATATCTTTCATACAAAGAAGATGACGATTATATGACCGTAACCATTGATGCTCCGTCAGAATAAACAATACACTAAAAGGAATCTTGTACAAGGTTCCTTTTTTTAATTATGTTAATTTTATATTTCAAATTATGGTTTATCGCACTGTTGAAGCTAAATAATTTAAAAATTTAGGTCACGCCTTTTTAAAGGCTTGCGGGTTTGGGCAGAGCCCATAATATCTTATGTTATAACAAATTATTATGCACTGACTGCTTGCTGTCAGTGTGCGTGAAACAACGTTTAACAAAACAGGCGGCAGCCATATAAACAAAAACAGTCAACGCATTGCGCTGACTATGAAATAAAGTATATTTTCTTTAGTTGCTATCGCAAAGCCTTTCGCCGTTGTATTCAAGCCGCCAAACAGCGAGCTGTTCGGCTATCGTTAGCTTGCATAAACGGAAAGTATTTGTGGGCTTTGCCCACACCCACGACCTTTGAAAAGGTCGACCAAACTTTTATAATTGCTTTTCTGATTTGTTCCGCTAAACCATAAATTACCCTAACTTTTGATAAAGAACCTTATTTCAATCAAAAACGGCAGCACTTGTGAATTTAATTTCAAAGTGCTGCCGTTTAATTATTAATTATTTTTCAAGAAAATCAACGAATTTCTCGCCGAGAACCTCTCTTGAATATACCTTACTGATTTTATCATAGTTACTTCTGAGTTGGTCATCCGTAACCTGTGGGAACTTACGAATCTTATCGAGCAAGTCTGCATACGAAGTATAAATACAGCCGTCAATGCCGTTAAGAACTTCCCTTGAACCTGTGTTCTCTGTACAATAAACCATCTTTCCGTTGAGGATAGCCTCAATATACGGCATACCGAATGAATGGTTGAGAGTAAAGTCAACAACCGCATCGTGATTTTTCATCTGATTTTTCGGATTAGAAGTTTCGCCGCAATAACAAATATAATCTTCAACCTCGTTATCAAAAATCTTATCGAGAAATTCGTTAAGATAGTCGCCCGTACCGTAAACATCAATTACAATGTCATCAACATTCTGCTCTTTAAGATACTTGGCAAAGCCGATAAGATTGTTAATGTCAGCCTCACGCTCATGGCTGATTCTCAACAGATACATACCTAGGAAGTAATCACGCTCCGGCACATCAACTTTCTTTTTATTATCGTCCTCTTCTTCCGCTCCTATGTCCTCTCTTGCCACACTACGGCTTGACTCAAGAGTATTGCCGAGCACGATATAATCCTTATAGTTTTTAAAATTAAATTTATCAATGTAAAGCTGACGGTTTTCTTCACTTACAAATACAGCCTTGCCGATGTCGATTTTCTCCATTTTATTAACAATGTCTGGGAAAAGCTCATTTACAAGTGCGGCTGTACAATGGAAGAAATAGATTTTCTCCTCAATTTTCTCCGATGTAGCGTCATTAAGGAAAAGGTGGAGAGATTCTCTTGTTGAAATTACAGTCTTACTGTTTATATTCTCAAGTTTCTTTCTCATTGCCATACCTGCATACGGAGAAAGATTCTGTCTGCTGCAATCGCAGTCAAGGTGACCGTAAAGTCCTTTCCATCTAAAGAAGCCACGCTTTAAAAGTTCAATCTTTCTGCGTGAATTTGCCTTATACAATGCTGTAAGCTGCAATCCGTAAGGCATTTCCTTTGGCTTTGCGGTGCACTTTAGCGACAAAAGCTCTACAAGATAGTTTTTCTCAAGCAAAGCCTCCGCAAGCGAACGGGTAGCAAAAACCGTACCGCCTACACCGTAGAAGTTATAACCGAGGAATGTTACCTTATTCTTCTGAATTGAAGAAAATTCCTCATACATTCTGTCAATATGAGCACCGCTCTCAATAAAGTCATAGTCAATCTCTTCCGGAAGTCTTGACTTAAAGAACGGATTTATCGTATAGGTTTCGTCGGCAATAGCGTCAACAAGCTGTCTTGCTTTTGTGTAAGAGCACTGCTCAAGCTCCTCTACCTCGCAGTAAAGGTTACGCTTTGCAAGGTAATTCTTCAAATCAGGCTGATACAAAATTACAGGCTTATTGAGCACCGTAAAGTCAAAGCCTACCGAAGAATAGTCTGTAATGAGAACATCATTTTTCGCAAGTTCGTCAAGCACATCTGTTTTGTGCGAATGAATAAACTTGATTCTGTCTGTCTTTGCACATTCCTTGAATTCTTCGATTTTCTCTTCATCAAAAAATTGGTGCAAACAAACCGTAAAAACGGAATTTGTTTTATCAAGATAATCGGCAAGTTTTTGGCTTGAAAGCACACCCTTAATCTGATGCATAAGCATCTGTGTCATATAGTTGTCGCCAAGGTACTCTCTCCATGTCATAAACCAAAGTATATTCTTGCCGTTGTGCGGCTGTGCATGGTATGCCTTGTGGCGCTTTACAAGCTCAATGTAGCGTGGCGGATAAATTCCGTAGTAAAGCTGATAATCTTTGAATTTATTGTAATCCATAAGAGTGGGCTTAATGTTCTTGTTGTAATACAAAAAACGAAACATATTATTATTGTAGCCATAGCCCTTATATTCAATAGCTTTAATGCCAAGCGTGCCGTGCTGTAAGTAAATAAGAGGCTTTTCTATGAAAAAGTCTGTCTTAAAAAAGCCGAGCTTTGTAGGAGTAATATCCTTGTAACTCAAAGAAACAAAGTACATATCGGCATTTAAGTAAATCTTAAAATGCTTTACTGTGTTTTTCCAAACAACAAAACTCTTTTCTTTGTCAGAAAGAGAGGCGTAGGTTTCTTTATTGGCGGCATTTTTTTCAAGCACAATGTACTTGTCTATACCGTCCCTGCGGCGTACTACCTGTTTCCAAAAATAATATGAGTTATTATTTGAGGTTGCGGCAAGATTTTCGCCAAACAGCCATATAAAATTTCTACCCATCAAATTACTCCTTTAGTATATGGTTTATGCATCGGTAATTTTACCGAAACCGCAAAATGCAAATTAAATAAACTGAAATTACAGCTCAAAAGTTGATTTTTCAGGCAAAAGTTTTTCAAATGCGTCAATGACGCCCTGCTTTTTCACCTCAAAATCCGTAGTTTCGGCTGTATCGTTAATACAAATCATATTATGCTTTTGTGAAGGAATATCCCTGCACAAAGCGAGATAATTATACTCCTTGACATGATAGCAGTATGCAAAGCTGTCCCTGCGGACTGTATAATTGCCTGCCGCCAACTGCCAGAACTTCATAAGCCACTGGTTTACATTGCCTGTTTTTCTGAATTTATCCATACAGGTAGAATCCAGCGCATCGTATTCTTTTTCCCAAATTTCTTCAAAAGTCGCTTTCATAAAACTTGACGGAGTGTGCTGATAGTAAAAGCCCGGAAACCAATGCCACGGCAACAAAAGCGTCGTTTTTAAATGATTTTTCATTCCGTTCTTACCGCTATACCACTTTTTCCAGTCACGCTTAAAGACTTTTTCCTTATCGAAATGGTCGTTAATGATAGAAACATCCGCACCGTTAAAGAAACCTGCGCTGTCCTTATTAAAACAAATGCAGTCAAGTGCAAATGTATCGCAAGGCATACCGTCTTTGAAAAAGTCCTCCGGTTTAGTCGGTGCGGTAATAAACATATCGTCATTAAAATACACAAACTGTTCCGAAAGTCCCTTTATACGGTGCAAATTAAGCTCAATAGTATGTGAATTAAAGGTAGGAAGATACTTTGACGGAATGTAATCTTTATGATTTACAATGTTAAGTTTTGGGTTTGTTGTATCAAGCCACTTCGGCAGATGTCCCCATGTGACAAAGTGAATTTTATTTACCCAAGGGGCAAACTTTTCCACACCTCTGAACCAATACTGCAAGTTGTCCCAATCTCTGAAACGAACTTCACTGTTGGCATTGGTGACCGTTTTGCCGTCATACTTGGCTTTTTCCGCCTGCCACTGCTTATCGTTGCCGTCAACCCAAATTATTACAAAATCAATCGGGTTTGTGTTTTTCTCTTCCATATATACCTCACGGCCATCTTTCTTTGACAGCCTCGTAATTTCTCTTTGAATTTTCCGTATCGTACAAGTCAAAAAATTCCTTGTGTCTGTTTAAATAAAGCTCTGTGTTCGCAAACGAACGCTGTGCCATCTGCTCTATATAATTCATAAGTCCCTGTTCTTCGTTATAAACAGGGCCAAAGCCGTCCTCGGCATAGTCAAAATAACCTTTGCCGTAGTGCTGCTCCGAAAATCTTTCATAATCAAACTGAAAATACGCAAGCGGCTTTTTCATATAAGCAAAGTCAATCTGCACGCTTGAGTAATCGGTAATCATAAATGCCGAGCTTTTCATAAGCTCCTGCACGGTATATTCGGGATATTTGCAGATTGTAAGGTACGGATTGCTCTTTGAAAAGCAGTCGATAAATCTCTGCATATCCCTGTGAGGGTAAAACATAACAGTACAGCCGTACTTTTCGCAAATTTCTTCAAGTCGTTTGCTGTTGATTATTTTACTCCAATTTTTAAAATAATCGCTCTCGCAAAAAGCCTTTTTATCATCTTCAATGCTTTTTGAAAGTGCGTCTGTACCGATCCAGTCACGCCATGTCGGCATAATAAGTATCTGATTCGGCACTGTTTTAAAATCGTGAAGCTTGTCCCAGCGGGGAAGTCCGAGTAATTTTACAGTGCCCTCGGGATAACCGTAATTGTTGTTTACATACTCCCATTCCCTGTATGTGCTGGTGACAAACATACTCATTTTTGTGTTTTTATAATAAAGAAAATCAATATTTGTAAGAATTACCCCGTGTTGTAAAAACACACGGCTGTTGCGCAAAATTCCGTAAACCTCAAGCAGATAGCATACGGCATAGTTCGGCTTTCCGCCCTTTTGAGAACTGATGTTTACCTTTGCGGTAAGATATAAAATCCAGTGGGCAAAACTGCCGTACTTTACGGTTTTGCCGGTTTTTTTGACATTTTCGTAATCAACGCTGTTTTTATACACCGCATAAACGCAGTCCTGCTCGGGGTGATTTTTGCACACATATTCAAAAAAGCAAAATCCGTTGTCCGTTGCCTCCACTCCGTTATCGCACACAAGCCATAAATCTTTTCTGAAAATTTTATACACAAGTGCAATCGGCAAGGCAAATATAAACAGAAAAATATGCAGTATATCTCTCGGTTTTACATCTTTGAGTTTTTCAAAAAATCTTGACATACCGCCACCGTTAAGACATAAACTCTTCGTACAAAGGAAGCACCTCTTCGGTAGTGCCCTGCATCTTTACTACGCCATCGTGCAGCCAAAGAATATTGTCACAGAGTTTTCTGAGTGTGTCGGAGCTGTGCGATACAATAACAACGGTTCTGTCTTTGTTCATAATAAGGCTACGCATTTTTTCGTAGCTCTTCTTCTTAAACTTTGCGTCACCAACGCTCAAGACCTCATCAATAAGCATAATCTCGGTTTCGAGAATCGCCGTAATTGAGAACGCAAGTTTAGAGTACATACCGCTTGAATATGTCTTTACAGGGCGGTCAATAAAGTCACCGAGTTCGGAAAATTCAATGATTTCGTCAAGTTTTTCTTCAATTTGCGGTCTTTCAAAGCCTAAAAGCATACCCGAAAGGAAAATATTTTCTCTTCCGCTCAGCTTATTCTGAAAGCCAACGCCGATAGAAAGCAAGGAAATTGAATGACCGTGCAAGTCGATTTCGCCCTCATCAGGTGAAAAAATGCCTGCTATAGCTTTTAAAAGGGTTGATTTACCACTGCCGTTTTTGCCGACAATACCTAAAATCTGACCCTTTTCAACCTCAAAAGAAACACCCTTTACAGCCTCAAAATACTCAATTTTCTTATTCTTTCTCGGTGCAAAAATAGACTTTAAAAGCGAAACCTTTTTAAAACATCTGTATTTAATTTTAACATTTCTGACTGAAATTGCTGATTCTCCCATAATTAAATCACCTTTACATAGCTGTTTTCGTGCTTATAAATCGTTCTGATGCCAATAACACTGATAACGATGCCAACAACAAACCACGCAAGCAATGCCACCCAGTGTGGATCCTGATTATAAATAAGCACTCGTCTTAAATCGCAGATAATAAGAGCTATCGGATTACATTTAATCAAAAGCTCACCCAAAATACCGTCAAGTTTATTTTCGATTGAATAGAAAATACCTGAAATGTAGAATCCGAGCTGTAGCACAATAGTAATTACATTGAGCAAGTCCTCAACAAATACGCCAAAGTGGAGCATAATTGTACTGCAAGCAAATGTGATTACCACCAAAAGGGCCATAATCGGCAATGCCCAGAACATTCTCCAGCTTAAAGGCACTTGGTAAATAATCATAAGAAGAACCGTAAGCGCATAGGATACAAGCATCTTAAAACCGTAAACACCGATTTTTTCAAGAATAAATATGTGCTTAGGTATATAAACTTTCGTGACAATCATCTTTTTTGACTGCACGACTTTTACGCAGCTTTTAACAACCTTGCTGAAGAACTGCCAACAGTTAAGACCGATAAATACGAATACCGGGAAATACGGCTCGCCGCTCTTAAATACAAGGATTGCGATAAACGAATACACAAGCATAAAGAAGAACGGATCAAGAATCCACCACAGCCAACTCAAGAAAGAGCCCGCTACTTCGGACTTAAGTTCCGCCTTTGAAGAAAATACCGTGTAGTTAAAGAATTTTTTGATGTCCTTAAAAAATCTGCTCATCTTTAATAACTCACTTCCAAATCATAAAATTTCATTCTGACACATAATAACCTATCTTGAATTATATCATTATACTGTCAATATTTCAAGTATTGTGTATTTTTCGTGTGACGAATTTTGAGAGCTTTTCTGCAATTTTTCTGTTAAAGAATTTGCATATTATAAACATAATACTTACAATGTCTTAAAAAAAGAATTATTATACAAATTATACTTTACAATATTGTTACATTTAATTCGGCACAGAGTTTTTAACATAATTATAATATAATGTTAAAAACTTTGCCCGATTAAAAATGACCGCAATCTTTATCGGATTTACGGTCATTTATTTTTTTATTCAATTTACATTAATTATTGATATTTTCTTCAAGTTCGTCAACGCTTGTTTCTGTAATTACGGTGTTTCCGTTGTCAAACTTAAAGCTCATATTAAAATAATAATCGCTGTCTTTTCTGATAGCCGCTATGTATTTAAATGTAGTTGTTTTATCACTGTCAATCATTAAATTCAAACTTTGAGAATCAAAATCACTGATAAAATATTTATAATTATCGCTTACAACCGCAATCGCTGTGTCTTCAGACACTGAAATTTCCTTTAAATATACTTTTTTGCCGCTGTTACTGAAATTATCGGCATTAACGGTAAATTCATATATCGCAAAGGTTTCCGTATCATAAGCAACGCTGTCGTCAAAATCGCTTTCATCTAATGTAGCGCCGCCCGTTTGCAGGTTACTGCCCTTAATATAGGTATCATAAATATATTTTGTGCTCGGCTTTGTTACATCAGTTACTTTTACAGTACCGAAATCGGTATCTGCCTCTTCAAATAAACTGCTGTAAATTTTATCGCAGTTCTTTGTAAAAACAACCTTGCCTTTACTATCGCCGCACTCATAATTATAGTTTATCTTCAAACTGCCGTCCTCTTTACGATTTGAATCACAGCGATATATGGTAAATGTGTCGCTTGTATGCGGTTTTATTGTGAGTTTATCGGGATTTCCGTCAACGCTGACATTTGTAAACGAATAATTCATACTGCTGTCCTTGACGGTAACATTAAAATCATCAAAAGATATTGTGAAATCATCGTCTGTGGTATTTTCAACATAAAAATCAAACTTATACTCTTTCGGAGCATCATATGAGGATGTCATTGACTCTAACGAAAAAGCACCTGTTTGAATATCGGTCATTGTTATGCCGCCAAACAATGTTTCGGCTTTCTCTCCTACTTTGTATTGAGTAGAGTCAATTTTATCAACATCTGTGGGGTCCGACAGTTGTAAATCGAGACTGTTTACTACGGCAGACACTATTACAATTACCACACCTGCCAAAATTACTCCGCCGAGTATGCAAGCGGCAACAATTTTTCCTGTTCTGCCGCTGTTCTTTTTAGGTACAGGCGATTGTGTGGGAATAGGCGCAACTCCGTTCTGCCCCTGTACGGGAACATTTACAAAACCGTTTGGTCTTTGCTGTGGAATATAATAAAAATTCGTCTGCTGTTGAGGCTGTGTACCCGAAAAATTACTTTGCTGCGGTTGAGCCTGAACATTTTGATAATTATTCTGCTGTGCAGTGTTGGCGTAATTTGTATTATTTTGGTTTTGTTCTGCCGATGCAGAATTGTTTAAGGGTTGTTTGTTCTCAATATTTATATACGGGTTCTGTTTATTTTCGGTTTGTGGTGATTGTGATTTAAGCGAAGTTCCGCACATTGTGCAAAAGTTGCCCTCGCAATCAAATCCGCAGTTTGGACATTTCATAATAAAGTTCTCCTATATTTATGTTTATACACTGCTATAATAAATCAAAAATAAACAAAAGTCAATGCATTTTTAGAATATTTTGCTATTGAATTTACAAAATTGTTGTTGAAATATTTTAGCCGCTGTTGTATAATTTTATTGAAATGTATCGAATAAACTTGCAAAATAATTGAATTTTTGCATTAAACAGAAAAAATATGAAATAATGGGAGTTTTAATTATGAGAGGATTGTATTCTTCAAAGACTAAAATTCGTCAGCAGATATTTACCGAAGTTGCTCGTTTTGCGTACGAGGGCGGTGATTATTCTAAATTTGAAAGTCTGCCTTACAAAATTATCCCGGGCGAGATTTCCACTTACAGAGAAAGCGTTTTCCTTGAGCGTGCCATTGTAGGTGAAAGACTGCGCCTTGCCATGGGACTTAACCTGTTGTCGGCAGATGAACAAGCGCCTATTTCGACAGGCGTTGAAGAAAGTATGATTGACGAAAAGGTATATGAACCGCCGCTGATTAATATTATTAAGTTCGCTTGCCACAGCTGTCCCGAAAAGCGTGTGTTCGTAAGCAATGGCTGTCAAGGTTGTCTTGAACACCCTTGTACCGAGGTTTGCCCGAAAGGCGCTATCTCAATCGTGCACGGCAAATCTTTTATTGACGAAGAAAAATGCATTAAATGCGGCAAGTGCCAAAGTGCGTGCCCTTACAATGCAATTATAAAGCAGGAGCGCCCCTGCGCAGCTGCCTGCGGTATGAAAGCAATTCACAGTGATGAATACGGCAGAGCGGATATTGACTACAACAAATGCGTAAGCTGCGGAATGTGCCTTGTAAGCTGTCCGTTCAGCGCAATTGTTGACAAAAGCCAGATTTTCCAAACAATAAAGGCTTTACAGAGTGATACTCCCGTTTATGCCGCAGTTGCACCCGCTGTTGCAGGTCAGTTTGCAGGACTTCCCGCAACAAAAATAAGAAATGCGTTCAAGGCGCTCGGCTTTGAAGATGTTGTAGAGGTTGCCGTGGGAGCCGATCTTTGCACCGTTGAAGAGGCAAAAGACTTTATGGAAGAAGTGCCTGCCAAACAGCCGTTTATGGCTACTTCGTGCTGTCCCGCATGGAGCGTTATGGCTAAAAAGACATTTCCCGACATTGCGTCTTACATTTCTATGGCTCTCACCCCTATGGTACTTACAGGCAGACTTACAAAACAGGATCATCCGGGTTGCAGAGTAGTATTTATCGGCCCTTGTGCGGCTAAAAAGCTTGAGGCAAGCCGCAGAAGTATAAGAAGTGACATTGATTTTGTGCTCACTTTTGAAGAAGTGGCGGGAATGTTTGCCGCCAAAGAGGTAGATTTTGCGGCGCTTGAACCCGATGAAAAACCGCTTTCTTTCTCAAGTGCGGACGGCAGAGGTTTTGCCGTAAGCGGCGGCGTTGCAAAAGCGGTTGTAAATGCAATACACAGAATGAACCCTGAGCGTGAAGTAAAAATTGCAAACGCACAGGGACTTGACGAGTGTATGAAATTGTTAAGAATGGCGAAAGCCGGCAAGTATAACGGCTATTTGCTTGAGGGTATGGCGTGTCCGGGCGGTTGTGTGGCAGGTGCAGGCACAATAAATGTACCCGAAAAATCCGCCGCAGAAAATCTGAAGAGTAAAAAGAGCAGTCCATTTGAAACCGCCTGTGAATCTCCGTATGTAGACATTTTGCCCGAACTTGAAAACCTCTACAATGAGTTTTCTCATAAAAATAATGACTGATTTTAAAGTTGGGTAAATTATGGTTTAGCGGAGTGTCGG
>ULKT01005406.1_pt1 | contig 13304 bp, 13 predicted proteins | sample 1951201 | NCBI WGS metagenome assembly ULKT01 (sample SAMEA4835505, study PRJEB28245) | human gut metagenome | biome: gut microbiome; material: fecal sample | place: Denmark | collected 2008
GTGGAATACGAAGAACTGTTTTCGGCAGGTTGTTTGGGACTTGCAAAAGCCGTAGAGCGTTTTGACGAAAGCCGTGGACTAAAATTCTCTACCTATGCCGTACCGGTTATATTGGGAGAAATCAAGCGTATATTTCGTGACGGAGGTTCTGTACGGGTTAGTCGCACTCTTAAGGAACTTTCAATGAAAATTTGCAGACTTAATACCGAGTACGAAAAAAGCAACGGCAGAGAAATGAGCGTTACCGAGCTTTCGCAGGCTTTGAATGTAAGTGAAGATAAGATTTGCGAGGCGCTTTCTGCCGGCTCTTCTCCCCTATCCCTTAATGCCGATTATGATGATGAGGGAAATTCCCGAATAGACATACCCGTAAGCGATTCGCAAGAAGAAATCACCGAACGGTTGAGCCTTAATGATGCAATTGCCGAACTTGATGAGCGTGACAGACAGATTATACATCTGCGCTATTTTCAGAATAAAACCCAATCACAAACCGCCGACTGCCTTGCAATGACGCAGGTGCAGATCAGCCGCAGAGAACGCAAAATTCTTGCCCTCATACGAGAAAAAATGAGCGTTTAGCTCTGCAACTGTCTTGTAAATTGTAAAAATCCCGATAAGGTGAATTTTTTGCCTTATCGGGATTTTATAATGTTTATTCTACGTAATTATTTGATGTTCTTTCCTTTGAATATATTATTTCTCCGTATATTGCAGGAACTATTGCGCTTACCAATACTATAATAATTGATATAAAGAACAATACATTACTTATATTTATTATGAATAACGAAATTATTCCTAATATTATTACTGCAATTCCACAAATCACTCCAAAATAAGCTGCAAAGCGATGTACTTTTTTCCAAACGGATTTACTGCTCAATGTGGCGTTTGTTCGTATGCCAAGCAAAGAATTTTGCTTTATTTTAGGCATTAAATTGAATAAATAAACAAACATACAGCCCATAAAAATACAAGTTAACGGTAAAAACAGATTATCTATATTTACTTTATTTTGCAATACCAGTGCAATCAGCATCCAAAAAAATAAAAACAAAAAAGTAAAAATTGATACTATACATCTTACGGCATATTTTCGGTACGACTTATAGTTTTCATCATTTTCTTTAACCTTTGCGTAAATCGCATATATAATTGAAAACAATACAAGAATACTCGGAATAAATAAAAGCATCCATTTTGATGAATAGGCATCCGCAATCCCATTAGCATTATAATGTGAGGGCAACTCTTCATTTGGATTAAAAGCAATAAAAACACCTGTTACAGCAATATTAATCAATGATATAATTAACAAAATATATTTTTTCATATTATTTATCCTCTCTGCCTGTTAAATCGGACAACATTTTTAACATATCTTCCAATACGCTTGTTTTCAACGAATAAATTACATTTTGACCTATTTTTTCTGAATCCACAAGGTCAGCTTGCTTTAAAATACTGAGATGATTACTTATTGATGGTTTGGTCATATTAAATTCAGCGGCAATCTCCCCTGCGTTAAGGCTTTTATTTTTAAGCAATTCAAGAATTTTCCGCCTTGTGGGATCAGCCAGTGCTTTCCACACATCTCCCATAAAAATCACCCCTTTTATATATTAGTTAATTAGATAATTAACTAATTAACTAATACTATTATATCAATTTATTCGTATTTGTCAACAGATATTTATAAGCATACAAAAAGAGCAGTCCAAAATGAACTGCTAATGGTTTTTAGTTTAATGCGGATATTTTTCAAGCAAGTCCTGTAAATCGTACGGTGTTGCCTGATATACATAATAGTTAAGCCAATTTGTAAAAAGCAATGTTGCGTTACTTCTCCACACCATTGGCGGTGTGAGCGACGCATCGTCATTCGGAAAGTAATTGTACGGAACTTTCGGATTGATTCCCTTGTTCTCATCACGAAAATACTCGCTTGCAAGGGTATCTCTGTCATACTCGGCGTGTCCCATTACAAATACCTGTCTGCCGGATTTATTGGTAACTATAGCCACTCCCGCAAGCTCTGACACTGCAAGGATTTCAAGTGCGCTGTTTCTGCGTATATCATCTTCTCTTACTCCCGTATACCTTGAATGAGGAATACAGAAAGTATCGTCAAAGCCACGCATAAGCGGATGATGCGGGTCTAAAATCGTATGATTATAAATACCGCTTAACTTTTCCTTAAGTTTATGCTTTTGAATACCGTAATGATAATACAAACCCGCCTGCGCACCCCAACAAATGTGGAGTGTGGAATAAACATTGTGCTTTGACCATTCCATAATCTTGCAAAGCTCTTCCCAATAGTCAACATCTTCAAACTCAAGCTGTTCAACCGGTGCGCCCGTGATTATCATACCGTCAAAGGTTTCATCCTTTATTTGGTCAAAGGTTTTATAAAAAGTAGTCAGGTGATGAGGTGAGGTGTTTTTTGATGTATGCGATGCCATCTGCAAAAGCTCAATGTCAACCTGTAGAGGACTGTTGCCCAAAAGTCTTAGAAGCTGGGTTTCGGTTGTAATTTTTGTCGGCATCAGGTTTAAAATAATAATCTTAAGCGGACGAATATCCTGCTTTATCGCTATTTCGTTTGGCATAACAAAAATATTCTCAGACTCAAGTACCTTTATTGCCGGCAAATTGCTCTGAACCTTAATCGGCATAGCCTCAGCACCTCCTTATACATTTCAAATATAAAATCAATTAATACTGCTTGCCCCAATAAACCTGGTGCTTAGCAGGTTTGCCGCAGCATACACAAACATCGCTGATGTGCTCCTCAACAAAAGGAATACAACGGCTCTTAACACCGCCTGTAGCGTCCTTGAGTTTATCTTCACAAGCGCTGTCGCCGCACCACATAGCCTTAATAAAGCCCGGGTGATTCTTGGCGGTATCAACAAATTCGTCAAAGTTTGTTGCTGTAAATGTTTTTTCTTCTGTATTCTTGCGTGCTCTTTCGTACATATCGTTGTGAATTGTATCAAGAAGCTCTGCAATATAATCGGAAAGTCCCTCAAGCGGTACAAAATACTTCTCACGGGTATCTCTTCTTACAACTACGCACTGACCCTTTTCTATATCCTTAGGGCCAATCTCAACTCTTACAGGCACGCCTTTCATCTCATACTCAGCAAACTTCCAGCCCGGAGCGTGGTCGCTGTCGTCAAGTTTAGTTCTGAAACGCTTTGTAAGCTCTGCCTTAAGTTCGTAAGCCTTGTCAAGTACGCCCTCCTTATGCTGTGCAACAGGAATAATTACAACCTGTACAGGTGAAATTCTCGGTGGGAGCACAAGACCGTCATCATCGCTGTGAACCATAATGATAGCGCCGATCATTCTTGTTGACACACCCCATGATGTCTGGTGCGGATAATGCTGGTTATTGTCTTTGCCTGTAAATGTAATGCCAAAGCTCTTTGCAAAGCCGTCGCCAAAGTAGTGTGATGTACCGCCCTGGAGAGCAACACCGTTGTGCATCATCGGCTCAATTGTATAGGTTTCTTCTGCACCGGCAAACTTTTCTTTCTCTGTTTTTCTGCCGATTACAGCCGGAATAGCAAGAATTTCTTTATAGAATGACTCGTAAACATGGAGCATACGGAGTGTTTCTTCCTTTGCCTCTTCTGCCGTTGCATGCATTGTGTGACCTTCCTGCCAAAGGAATTCGGAAGTTCTGAGGAAAGGACGGGTTGTTTTTTCCCATCTTACAACACTGCACCACTGATTGTAGAGTTTTGGAAGATCTCTGTATGTGTTGATAATTTTCTGATAATGTTCGCAGAAAAGAGTTTCCGAAGTAGGGCGAACACAAAGGCGCTCGTTAAGTTTTTCACTGCCGCCTATAGTTACCCATGCACATTCAGGTGCAAAACCCTCTACATGATCCTTTTCTTTCTGTAAAAGGCTTTCAGGGATAAACATAGGCATATACACATTTTCGTGACCTGTTTCTTTAAATCTTCTGTCAAGGTCAGCCTGTATATTCTCCCAAATAGCATAACCGTAAGGACGGATAACCATACATCCCTTAACGCCTGAATAATCAACAAGCTCGGCTTTTTTTACAATGTCAGTGTACCATTTAGCAAAGTCTTCATCTCTGCTTGTAATAGCTTCAACCATTTTTTTGTTGTCTGCCATTTTCATTCCTCCAACTTAAGAAATATTCGTGTATTATAACATTTCTATTATACTATAATTAATTTTTTTTGCAAGTACCGACATTATTTTTATTATAAAAAGTAAAAGAGGTCAGACAAACCGCCTGACCTCAAGTTTTTAATTCAATTATGCATTTGCCTCAATGTAAGAAACAAGTGAACCAACAGTCTTGATGTTCTCAATCTCATCATCGGGAACTTCTACACCGAACTCGTCTTCAATTGACATAAGTAAATCTACTACATCAAGTGAATCAGCGCCGAGATCTTCCTGTAAATCTGTATCAGCTGTTACCTTATCTTCTTCAACATCGAACTGCTCAGCAAGAATTGCCTTAACTTTTTCCAATACCATTGGAATTCCTCCCATAATAAAAAAATATTTAATGTATCCATTGTAATTATGGACAAAAGTACATATTTTATGCTACAATGGAATAAGCAATCGAGTAATCGGTTTGCTTCTTAGATTATATTATTGTTTATTTATTCTTTTGTCAATAGAATTTTAAAATTTTTCTATTTTTACCAAAAATTTTTTTAGGGGGTATATTTTTATGAGTACTAAAAAATACGCAGTAATAGGTCATCCTATCGGACATACTATGTCACCTTTTATACATACAAAATTGTTTGAGCTTGCAGGAATCGACGCCGTTTATACAAAACTTGATGTTGCTCCGGAAAGTCTCGGATATGAATACGACCACATTTTATCTAAATTGAGCGGCTATAACATTACAATTCCTCACAAGCAGAATATTATTCAGTATCTTGATGAAATTGATGAAAAAGCAAATATGTACGGCAGTGTAAACACTGTTGACAACAGAGATTACACAGCAAAAGGCTACACCACAGATCCCGACGGATTTTTAAAGGCTCTTGATGCGGCAAAAATCAAATTAAACGGCAGAGTTGTAATTTTAGGCTGCGGCGGTGTTGCAAGAACAATGGCTTATGAGGTTGTTCTCAAAAACATTCCCGTTCTTTTTGCAGTAAGAACGGAAGATGTCGAAATTGCAAAGAAACTTTGCGAAGAAATTAAGAGCACTGTTATCGGTTCTCAACCGTCATACTGTCTTATCGGTGAGCTTAACGGCGACATTGATGTACTTATCAACGCAACTCCTATAGGAATGTTCCCTAATGTTGAAAATCAGCCCGTAAGCGATGAAGTTATCGCAAAGTGCAAAAATGTTTTTGACGCAGTATATAATCCGCTCGAAACCGTACTTATCCAAAAAGCAAAAGCTAACGGTTCAAACGCTGTCGGCGGTATGTCAATGCTTGTATGGCAGGCTGTTGTTTCACACGAAATATGGGACGGCTCCGTTTATGACCCCGCCGAAATCGAAAAGATATGCATTGCAGCGTCTAACGAGTTAAAGAACAGATAATTTTTGGAGGGCCTAAGATTGGACAATATAGTTTTATGTGGCTTTATGGGTTGCGGAAAAACAACCGTCGGCAGAAATCTTGCCCGTAAGTCAGGCAGAAAGTTCGTTGATATGGACTCTTACATTGAAGAAAAGGCAGGAATGAAAGTATCCGAAATCTTTGAAAGATACGGTGAAAACCGTTTCAGAGATATGGAGCACGAGGCTTGTTTGGAGCTTGCAGATACAAAAGGACTTGTAATTGCCTCCGGCGGAGGTGCTTTTACTTTCCAAAGAAATATTGACGCTTTCAGAGGAAAGGACAAAATAGTTCTGCTCGATGTTCCGCTTGACATTATAAAACAAAGACTTAAAAACGATACAACAAGACCGCTTTTACAGCGTCCCGACAAGGATGAAGCAATGCGTCAGCTTTATGAAAAGCGACTTCCGATATATCTTTCTGCCGCTGACATAACGGTGAGCGGCAAAAGCACTCCGCTCAAAACAGCATATGCAATCCTTAACGCTATTGATACGCAAGAAAAATAATTACGCATATTGCAGGGTTGACTGCAACGCTTTAAAGTGATAAAATATGTATAAATTATTTAAATGGGAATGAAAGGATAGTTTAAAAAAATGATTATTGTATTAAAACCGTCAGCCTCACCCGAGCAGATTATGAATTTTACAAATATGCTCAAAGAGGAATACAATGTAAAAGTAAATAAATGGGAAGGTGTGCATTCAACAGTTCTCGGACTTATCGGCGACACTACTAAAATTGATATGGACTACATTGACGCTCAAGACATTGTAGAAAATGTTAAGAGAGTTCAGGAACCGTACAAAAAGGCTAACAGAAAGTTCCACCCGGACGATACAAAAATCAAAATCAACGATGATATAACAATCGGCGGCGGCAGTCTGCACATTATGGCAGGTCCATGCTCGGTTGAAAGCGAAACTCAAATTGTCGATATTGCAAAGAGCGTAAAGGCATCGGGCGCAACATTCTTAAGAGGCGGCGCATTCAAGCCGAGAACCTCACCGTACGCTTTCCAGGGCTTAAAAGCAGAAGGTCTTGACCTCTTAAAGATTGCAAGAAAAGAAACAGGACTTCCTATTGTTACCGAAATTATGAGAGCATCTCACATTGATATGTTTGAGAATGTTGACATTATTCAGGTTGGCGCAAGAAATATGCAGAACTTTGAGCTTTTAAAAGAACTCGGCAAGATTGACAAACCTATTCTTTTAAAGAGAGGTCTTTCCGCTACCATTGAAGAATGGCTTATGAGTGCCGAGTACATTATGGCAGGCGGTAATGACAAGGTTATTCTTTGTGAGAGAGGCATAAGAACATACGAAACATTTACAAGAAATACACTTGATATTTCCGCAATTCCTGTTGTAAAGGCTCTTTCACATCTTCCTGTAATCGTTGATCCAAGTCACGCAGCAGGCAAGTCATGGCTTGTTGAGCCGCTTGCAATGGCAGCAGTTGCCGCAGGCGCAGACGGTCTTATCATTGAGGTTCATAATGACCCGCCGCACGCTCTTTCGGACGGTGCGCAGTCACTCACACCCGAACAGTTTGATAAGGTTGCAAAGAAAGTATTTGCACTCAAAAGCTCAATTGACAAAATCAACAGCAAATAATTTTATTTTATATATTTATTCGGAGGCACTGAAAAATGAACATTGCCGTTATCGGTCTTGGTATTATAGGCGGCAGCTTTTGCAAGGCTATAAAAAAATATACCGACAACTTTGTAATCGGTATTAACAGAACGCAGGCAACAGCAGAAAAGGCACTTGAGGCGGGCGCAATCGACAAAATCGGTACTCCCGAAAGCCTCGGTGAATGTGATATTATAATTTTGGCACTTTATCCGCAGGCTGCGGTAGATTTCATAGAAAAATACGGCAGCTATATAAAAAGCGGCGCTATTGTAACCGACAGTTCGGGAATCAAGCGAGCAATTTGCCCAAGTCTTTCTGCTCTTTCAAAAAAATACGGCTTTGTATTCATCGGCAGTCACCCAATGGCAGGCAAAGAAACCAACGGATTTGATGTTTCTGAGGCTGACCTGTATAAGAACGCAAGCTACATAATTACTCCGTGCGGAGCACCTGAGGATAAAATTGAAATTCTTGCCAATCTTGCAAGAAAAATCGGTTTTGGCACAGTTAAAATTACCACTCCCGAAGAACACGACAGAATGATTGCATTCACCTCACAGCTCCCCCATGTGTTGGCTTGTTCTTATGTAATGAGTCCGTGCTGTCCAAATCATAAGGGATTTTCAGCCGGCAGTTATCGTGATGTGTCACGAGTTGCAAATATCAATTCACAACTTTGGAGCGAACTTTTCCTTGAGAATCGTGAACCGCTTATTACCGAGCTTGACATACTCATTGACAATATTACAAAAATTAAAGACGCAATCAAAGCAGAAGACAGAGAAACTCTTGCAGAATTATTGGAGCAGGGACACAAGGTAAAAACTGCTCTCGGCGAATAGAATTGAGGTGCATTATGAGAACAGTCAGAGTAGATACGGGCAAGCCGTATGATATTTGCATTGAAAGAGGAATACTTGACAAATGCGGCGAATACGCAAAGGCTCTTTCAAAGGCAGAAAAGGTTACTATAATTTCAGACAGCAATGTTGCTCCGCTTTATATGGACAGAGTGAAAAATTCTCTTGAAAAAGAGGGATTTAAAGTTGCAACACATATTTTTAAAGCAGGTGAAGAGCAAAAGCACCTCGGCTCTATTGCGGAAATGTACAACACACTTGCGGAATTTTCTATGACAAGAAAAGATATTGTTGTAGCTCTCGGCGGCGGTGTTGTGGGCGATATGGCAGGCTTTGCCGCTGCAAGCTATCTGCGTGGAATTGATTTCATTCAGATTCCTACCTCTCTCCTTTCACAGGTTGATTCATCTGTAGGCGGAAAAACAGGCGTTGATTTACCGCAGGGCAAAAACCTTGTCGGCGCATTTCATCAGCCTATTGCCGTATTGATTGACCCCGACACGCTCAAAACCCTTACCGATGATTATATTTGCGACGGTATGGGTGAAGTTATAAAATACGGCTGCATTAAAGACGAAAAACTCTTTGAAAATCTTGAAAATCAAAATGCACTTGAGCATATTGAAGATATTATCGAAATCTGCGTTTCAATAAAGCGTGATGTTGTAAACCGTGACGAAAAAGAGGCAGGCGAAAGAAAGCTCTTAAACTTCGGTCACACTCTCGGACACGCTATTGAAAAAATCTATAACTTTAAAGGCATAAGCCACGGAATGGCTGTCGCAATCGGTATGGTGCTTATTACAAAAGCAGGTGAAAAACACGGAATTACCGAAAAAGGCACAGCCGACAAAATTTGTGCGCTTTGCAAAAAATACGGTCTGCCGACTACAGATAAATCTACCTTTGAGCAGATGGCACAGGCTGCAAAAGGCGATAAAAAGACAGTAGGCAGCTCAATTGACCTTGTACTTTTAACAAAAATAGGCGACAGCTTTACAAAGAAAGTTGAACTTGCCAATCTCTGCGACTTTATCACAACCTGATTGGAGGATACATATGTCTGATGTAAAATTCAGCCCGTTTGTTCCAAACGGAACTGTAAATGTACCGCCGTCAAAGAGTGATGTTCACAGAGCCATAATCTGCGCAGCCATGGCAAACGGAGTAAGCAGAATTTCTCCCGTTGCCCTTTCAAACGATATTAAGGCAACTATCGGCTGTATTAAAGCACTTGGCGCTGACGCTGTACTTGAAAACAATGTTCTCACAGTTGACGGCACAAATATGTATAAAAACAAAACCGCTTTGCTTGATTGCGGAGAAAGCGGCAGTACATTAAGATTTTTTATTCCGATTGCCGCTGTCGGCAATATTAACGCAACATTTGTGGGCAAAGGCAAACTTCCGCAGCGCCCTATCGGAATATTTACAGAGGCTTTGCCAAAGGCGGGTACCGTCTGCAAAACCGAGGGAGGACTTCCCCTTGAAATCAAAGGTCAGCTAAAAAGCGGAATTTTTAAAATTCCCGGCAATGTAAGCTCACAGTTCATCACAGGACTTTTGCTTGCTCTGCCGATTCTTGAGGGTGACAGCGAAATTGTACTCACTTCCCCGCTTGAAAGCGTTGGCTACATTGCAATGACTATCCGCACAATGAAACAATTTGGTGTGAATATTCAAACCACAGAAAAAGGCTGGCATATTAAAGGTGGTCAATCATATAAGACTTGCGACTATACAACAGACGGTGACTGGTCACAGGCGGCTTTCTTTATGGTACTCGGCGCTGTCAGCGGTAAAGTAACCGTAAAGGGAGTTGCAAAGGATTCCACGCAGGGCGACAAGAAATGCGCTGAAATTCTTACCCGATTCGGCGCTAAAGTTACTCAGCTTGACAACGAAGTAACTGTTGAAAAAGGGGAATTAAAGGCAATCACCATTGACGCATCTCAAATTCCCGACCTTGTTCCCGTACTTTCGGTATGTGCGGCATTTGCAGAGGGCACGACAAAGATTATCAATGCCGAAAGATTAAGAATAAAAGAATGTGACCGACTGAAAGCCACCGCCGAATTGCTGAATAATCTCGGCGGCAAAGTAAAGGAACTTTCGGACGGACTTGAAATCACAGGGGTTTCTTCTCTTAAAGGAGGAAATGTAAACGGCTACAACGATCACAGAATCGTTATGTCTGCCGCTGTTTGCGCCGCAAGAAGTGATGAAGATATAACCGCCACTTTTGCAATGAGCATTAACAAAAGCTACCCCGATTTTTATATAGACTACAACAGCATAGGAGGAAAGGCAAATGTCCTCGACCTACGGTGAAAAAATAAAAATTTCTGTCTTTGGCGAAAGCCACGGCAACGGTATAGGAGTTGTAATCGACGGACTTCCTGCCGGTGTAAAAATTGATATGGACAAAGTGCTTGTTCAGATGTCAAGACGAGCTCCCGGCAAAGACAAAACCGCAACCCCACGTAAAGAAAGCGACCTGCCAAAGGTACTTTCCGGTATGCTTGGAGATACTCTTACAGGCGCACCGTTATGTGCGGTAATTGAAAATACAAACACAAAAAGCGGCGACTACGGCAATCTTCTCAATTGTCCTCGTCCAGGTCACAGCGACTACACGGCTTATGTTAAATATAACGCAAGCAACGATATTCGCGGCGGCGGTCATTTTTCGGGCAGACTTACCGCTCCTATAGTTTTTGCGGGTGCAATCTGCCGTCAGATTCTTGAAGAAAAAGGTATTAAAATTGCCGCTCATATTGCAAGCATCGGCAATGTAAACGACAAATCTTTTAACCCTGTTTCTATTGACGACAAACTTATAAATAAATTAAACAACAGCTCTTTTGCACTTATTGACGATTCGGTCGAAGAAAAAATGCGTGCAGAAGTTGAATCGGCAAGACTTGCTCAGGACAGTATCGGCGGTACAATCGAATGTGCCGTAAGCGGAATTGAGGCAGGCATAGGCGAGCCTATGTTTGAGGGTGTTGAGGGTGTAATCGCAAAAGCTGTTTTCGGTGTGCCTGCAATAAAGGGCATTGAATTCGGCAAAGGCTTTGAACTCTCTAAAATGCGTGGCTCACAGTCCAATGATCCTTTTGAATACAAAGACGGCAAAGTTGTAACAAAAACCAACAACTGCGGCGGTATTCTCGGCGGTATCACAAACGGTATGCCTGTTATATTCAGAGCAGGAGTAAAGCCTACTCCGTCAATTTCTAAAGAACAGGACACAGTCGATTTGCAGAAAAAAGAAAATGCAAAACTTGTTATAAACGGCAGACACGACCCGTGTATTGTACCGAGAGCCGTGCCTGTTATTGAGGCTGTCACAGCCGTTGCTATATTAAATCTTTTATAATAAGGATGAATAAAATGAGAAATCTTTCAGAAATCAGAACTGAAATTGACAGTATAGATGAACAGATTATTGAACTTTTCAAAAAGAGAATGGATTGTGCCAAAGAGGTAGGTAATTACAAAAAAGCCAACAATATTCCTGTTCTGAATCAGGCAAGAGAAAACGAAATTCTTGACGCTATCGAAGAGCGTGGCGGCGAGTACGGTTCATACGCAAGACTGCTTTACTCAAATATTATGGAGCTTTCAAGAGCTTTACAACATAATATTGTCGGCAGTGGTGCAGATATTAAAGAGGTTATCAGCAATGTTGAAACCGAGATACCGAAAACCGATGTTAAAGTCGGTTATCAGGGCATTAAAGGAGCTAACGGTCACGAGGCAACAATACGCCTGTTCCCCGATGCGGAGGCACATTGCTATAAGTCTTTCGGTGATGTTTTTGACGCAGTTGATAAAGGAGAAATTACATTCGGCGTACTTCCTGTTGAAAACTCAAACGCAGGCTCGGTTTCTGCCGTATATGACCTAATACTTAAGCACCGTTTTTACATTGTCGGCGCACTTGATTTGCCTATTGATTACTGTCTTGGCGGTTTAAAACAGGCAGAGTTTTCGGATATTGAAAAGGTATGGTCGCATCCGCAGTCACTTTCACAGTGTGCAGACTACATTGCAAAAAATAATTTTGACTCTACACCATGTTCAAATACAGCAATTGCCGCTCGTGATGTGGCAAAGGAAAAGCGCCTTAATGTTGCGGCTATCTGCTCATACAAGGCGGCAGAGGAATACGGTTTAAAAGTGCTTGACAATCATTTGCAGGATAACGATAAAAACACGACAAGATTTATTGTTATTTCCAAAAAGCTGTTCATCACACCCGATTCAAACAAAATCAGCCTTTGTTTCTCACTTCCTCATGTTACAGGTTCGCTTTACGGCTTACTTTGCAGATTTAATTCTCTCGGTCTTAACCTTACAAAAATTGAATCTCGCCCACGCCCAAGCAGTGACGAAGGATTTGAATACCTGTTTTACCTTGATTTTTCAGGCAATGTAAGCAGTAAAGAGGTTACAGACCTTATAGCACAGTTAAGTGCGGAAATGCCTGAATTTAGCTTTTTGGGAAACTATTGCGAATATTCAAAATGATTATAAATATATTTTTAGCTTTTGTATATTAATCGACAGAATGTTTTGATTATGTGCAAAACGCTCAAAATTTATTGACAAATTTTGTAAATTAAGTATTGCATTGCATAAAATTTATGATATAATATGCTTATTAAAGTGATAATTCATTTTAATAAGCATTTTTATTTTGAATATTATTGGGCAAAAATAAAAACATAATTGATGAGGTGTTTAATATGGATGATAATAAAAAATTAATTTGCGCCGCAGCCGGTGCACTTGGCGCACTTGTAGCAGTATCAGCTACCGTGTTTGCTATAAAACAGCACAAGAAAAAACAAAACGCAATGCTCCTTGAAGAGCTTGACCTGTGCCTTGACGGCGATGATATTGCGGAACTTGCAAATGAAGCCGAAGAAACAAAAGCTCCCGAAACCGCAGAAGAACCAAAAGCTGAAGAACCCACAGAATCCGCACCTGTCGCAGAGGAAAAGGTTGAAGAGAAAGCAGAAGAAAAGACAGAAGAAACTGTTACAGAAAAAACTGCCGAATCAACCGAAAAGCCGGTACAGTGCGAAAATACTGAAGAATAATTGTTAAAACTCAAGTGTCTTGCCATATGCAGGGCACTTTTTTTGTAAAAATTTTCAATAAATTATGGTTTAGCGGAGTGTCGG
>ULKT01002849.1_pt1 | contig 13179 bp, 8 predicted proteins | sample 1951201 | NCBI WGS metagenome assembly ULKT01 (sample SAMEA4835505, study PRJEB28245) | human gut metagenome | biome: gut microbiome; material: fecal sample | place: Denmark | collected 2008
TTTATCGACCTTTTTTTCATAGGTGAGGGCGAAGAGGTTGACCTTGAGGTAATGGAGCTTTACAGAAAGTGCAGAGATGAGGGCAAATCAAGAGAACAGTTTCTCATTGAATGTGCACAGATAGAGGGCGTGTATGTGCCGTCGCTTTATGATGTTGAGTACAACGAGGACGGCACAATTAAACGGTATATTCCTAAACATAACGCTCCGTCTGTTGTTCACAAGCGCCTTATGAAGAAAATGGACGAAAGCTATTATCCCGATAATTTCGTAGTTCCGCTTGTGGAAATTGTGCATGACAGAGCGGTGCAGGAGATTTTCCGTGGCTGTATTCGTGGCTGTCGTTTTTGTCAGGCAGGATTTATTTATCGCCCCGTAAGAGAAAAATCTCCCGAAGTTATCAATAAGCAGTGCAGAGCATTGTGTGAGAATACGGGTTATGACGAAGTGTCGCTTTCTTCGCTGAGTTCAAGCGACTACACACAGATTGTGCCGTTGCTTACAAAACTTAATGAGTGGAGTAAGGACGAAAAAGTAAGTATTTCTCTGCCGTCATTGCGAGTTGACGGTTTTACCGACGATATTATGAATAAAATCAAAACAGTGCGTAAGAGCGGACTTACATTTGCGCCTGAGGCGGGAAGTCAGCGTATGCGTGATGTTATCAATAAAAATGTTCAGCATGATGAGCTTATGCATACCTGCGCAACAGCTTTTGCAGGCGGTTGGACTACTGTAAAACTCTATTTTATGATTGGTTTGCCTACAGAAACAATGGACGATGTAAAGGCAATTGCCGACCTCGGACAGGCTGTAGTCGATACTTATTATAATTGCCCGAATAAGCCAAAGGGAAAGGGTGTAAGAGTAACAGTTTCTGCGTCATCATTTGTGCCAAAACCGTTTACGCCGTTCCAGTGGCACGGACAGGACACAATCCCTACTTTGCACGCTAAACAACAGCATATCAAAGAAAGCATTACAACCCGCAAGATTCAGTTTAATTACCACGATGCCGACACAAGTTACCTTGAGGCGGTATTTGCCCGTGGTGACAGAAAGCTGTGTAAAGCAATGGAAATTGCCTGCGAAAAAGGTTTTCATTTTGACGGTTGGGGCGACTGCTTTGACTTGCAGAAATGGCTTGATATTTTTGAAGAGTGCGGCATTGACCCGACATTCTACGCAAACCGTCAGCGTTCGTTTGACGAGGTGTTTCCGTGGGATCACCTTGACTACGGCGTAACTAAGGATTATCTTATTAAAGAATGTAAAAAAGCATATGAAAATACAACAACACCGCATTGTCGTTTGAAGTGCAACAACTGCGGTGCGGCAAAATACGGGGAGGGTGTGTGCTTTGAAAAACGCAAGAGTTTGGTTTAAGAAAGATAACGAGTGCCGTTATATATCGCACCTCGACCTTAACCGCTGTATGTTAAGAGCATTGCACAAGAGCAAAGCTCCGATATGGCATACCGAGGGATTTAATCCGCACCCGTTCGCAACTTTTCCTCTGCCGCTTTCACTCGGATTCAGAGGAATTAACGAGTGTATGGATATAAAATTGATTGAAGATATTTCCGATGAAGAATTAATCAACAATCTTAATGACTGCCTGCCGCAGGGCATAAGGGTTTTTGCGGTTACAGAGCCGATTATGAAAGCCGGAAAAATTGCGTATGCAAGGTTTAATATGAAAATCAGCAGTGATAATTTTAACTCTGATAAAGTATATACCGCACTGAAAGAACTTTTGGAAAGCGAAGAAATTATGCTTGAAAAGAAGTCAAAGTCGGGTTACAAGACTGTTGATTTAAAGAAAAGCATTAAAAATTATTCTTTATCGGAAAAATGTGATTTTGCCGAGCTTGAAATTGTACTTTCCGCAGGCAGTACCGACAACGCAAATCCGAACCTTATTATCAAGGCTTTGGAAAATGCTGCGGGCGAAGAATTTTACGCCGATATTACGAGAGAGAATTTATATAATTCTGACATGGAATTATTTAGATAAACTATGTTTACATTTACAATTCGCATTGCAAATTCATACCAAGCAATTTTTTAACGGCGGCATTGACAAAGAATTTGAAAAACTTGAAGACGAAATTTCAGCAAAATTTCTTGAGTATATCAAGCTGTATTCTAAGCTGTAATTAAGATTTTTAAAAAAATCACACAAAGTTTCACATTTTTTTGTACTTCTATTCATATAATCGTCACAAAAGCAGGTTATTATATAAGCACAATAAAGTTAACAAGAAGTTTTCATAGATTTTCCTCTTCTAAATTTTCTAACCTAAGCAATGACCGACACAGTCGGTCATTTTGCATTTTACCAAAAACGGAGCAGTTATGTATTATTATTCTCTAAACGAATATTTAAAAAACACCTTTGGCGAAAAGGTATATAAAATTTCTCTTGACGGCGGTATGACTTGCCCTAACCGTGACGGCAAAATAGACACACGGGGGTGTATTTTTTGCAGTAGGGGAGGTTCGGGAGAATTTTCCGCCGACAGAAACCACAGCATAACCGAGCAAATTCGGGAGGCTAAAGAGAGAATCGGCAGAAAAACCGATTGTAAAAAATTTATTGCTTACTTTCAGCCGTTTACAAATACATACGCACCCGTTGAGTACCTTGAAAAAATTTTCACCGAGGCTATAGAACCCGATGAAATTGTCGCTTTGTCGGTCGCTACCCGTCCCGACTGCCTGCCTGACAAAACCGTAAATTTGCTCTCAAGACTTAATAAAATAAAGCCTGTGTGGGTGGAACTCGGCTTGCAGACAGTTCATAAAAGCACGGCAGACTATATTCGCCGTGGATATGACTTAAGCGTGTATGATGATGCGGTTAAGCGCCTGCACAAGGAGGGCATAAGCGTAATAACGCACATTATAATCGGTTTGCCTAACGAAACGGAAGATATGATAGTGCAGAGTGCTGAATATGCGGGCAAATGTTCCGACGGAATTAAGTTACAGCTTTTGCACATATTAAATGATACCGACTTATACGATGAATACGAAAAGGGCAATGTGCCCGTTCTGTCGCTTGAGCGATATGCGGATATACTTGTAAAATGCCTTAGAGTTATCCCAAAAACCACCGTAATTCACAGGCTTACGGGTGACGGAGATAAAAAAATACTTGTAGCCCCCTTGTGGAGCGCAGACAAAAAGCGTGTGCTTAACTACATTAATAAGGCAATCAGAGAAAGTGAGTAAAAGTATCAATAAATTTGAAAAAAGTCTTGATTTTCACTTTTCTATTTGATATAATAATCATTGTCTTTGGAGAGATGTCCGAGCTGGCCGAAGGAGCATGATTGGAACTCATGTGTACGGTAATCACCGTACCAGGGGTTCGAATCCCCTTCTCTCCGCCATAATTTTAAAAAGTCTTGTCGATTTCGGCAAGGCTTTTTCTTTTGTTATAATGCTTTATTGTGAAAAATATTGCTAAAAAAGTGCGGTTATAATAAAAAACTGCAAAACCAATGCAAATTATGCATATTGACAGCGAAAATTTTTGTTATAAAAAATTTATAAAATTATAATTCTTTGAAGTAATTTAAAATATTATTATTGCACAATAATTATATATTTGTTTTGTATATAATTAATAAAGAAATGTCAAAATCGACAAAACATCAAAAAAATATTGAAATAAAAACCTAAAAATGTTATAATATAAAAGAATAAAATTATGGGTTAGTATATGGTCTGACTGCCGAATACAGCAAATTCACCGAAGGTCAGTCGGTAAAAGCGGTCGCCGTCAAAGCAAAACTTCCCTCTCGGACGGTACAGACTTATTCGGCTCATATGTTTCAATTTTTTTAATGGAGGTAATAAAAATGAAAACGAATTTCAAGCGTATTGGCAAACAGTCGATTTCTATTGTGCTTGCTGTTATGATGATGCTTTCGACTATGCTTGTCGGTATGGTTACTTCGAATGCGGCTAATGAAACAGGATACACATATAATAAAGATTATATGTATGTTGATCTATCTGCGATTAGTAAAGTTGCAAGTGGTGTAAACTATTATTGGGATGATGCCTTCACAAACTATGGTGGTTGGATTACTGATAAAGAAGATCTTGGAAATTACACTTATAAATTTGATTTTTCTGCTATAGGTAGTCACGAATATTTCAGAGGTTTTAAAATTGTATGGGCTGGTTCCCCAGGAACTAATATAGCTGTTCTTGAAAACAATACTTATAACTGCGTTAAGGTTAATTCAGATTATACTCTTTCTTGGACTACATATAGCAGTACAGAACCTACCACTAAATACACTGTAGCTGTTGATAAAAATATCACAAACGGTACAGTTACTCCTTCTGCAACCTCACTTGAGGCAGGCAAGACATTTACAGTAACAGCCACACCGAATGTCGGTTATGAGCTTGATACTGTTACTGTAAAAGATGCAAGTAATAATGAAATCAAGCCTAATACTAACGGTTCTTACACAATGCCTGCGAGCAATGTAACTGTTTCTGCTACATTTAAGGTAAAGACAGATGCCAAATACTCTGTTACATACACAGCTCCTACAGGCGAGGGCGTAGTAAGTGCAAGTATTGATCCTACAGAAACTACATTAGCCGCAGATACACCTGTAACTGTAACTGTTACAGTAAACGACGGTTACACAGCTTCTCTTGCTGTTGACGGTGCAACAGTAACAACTTCTACAAGCGGCAATACTTATACATTTACATTCTCAATGCCTGCACAGGCAATCACAGTTGCTCCTAAGGTTACAAAAGCCGGAGAAAATACCGGTACATTGATTCCGAATCTTTACCTCATTTACAGCGACAGCAGTTCAAAACCGAGTGATTTCACACAGTATCTTAACCTTTACTATAATTCAGATAATCAGGTGTATGCTTACTTTGACGAGTCGAACTTTGACGACTCTAAAGAATATTGTTTTATGATTTCTAATTCAAAAGGTGAGACAACATCATGGGAATATGCGTATGAAAATTACAATAAATCTAAAACTTTATCTGATAGTGAAAAACTTGAATGCGGCCAAAGCGATCATTGGTTGCCTATGGCAGGTCAAGGCCAAAGTGTACAAGCAGTTTTCGCAAAGTTTAAAGTACGTGATGCTTATGTAGGTACTATTTCAAGTGTAAAGATTAACCTCGGTTACTACGACGGTAAGGACATTGTTGAGAGTTCAACTGACTCTTCAAAGGCTACAACTTACGAGGTAATTCCTACAAGTGGTGTAGAGGGAATGGTTCAAGTATTTGCTAAAGACGGTACTATCAGAGCTACATATCAGAAGTATGCTGATATGGCAGACACTGTACTTACAGCAGAAAATACGGCTGATTTGACTAAATATGCTAAAAAAGATTATTACGATACAGCATATGCAAAAGTCGGTACTAAACTCAAGATTACAACTACTATTGGCGAAGGCTACAGAGAAAAATATTTTGTAAAGGCTTTCTCAATCAACGGTTATTCATACGGTATTATCGATGCTTCACAGGCAGATACCACAGACGGTGTATATACTTGTGAATATACCATTCCTGAAGATTTTGAGGGCAGCAGAATAGAAATCACACCTATTTACTACTACATTGATGATACTGATACAGTAACTTTCTATGTAGAGGGCTTTGACGAAACAGTACAGGCTAAGTGGGGCAACACAGTTGCTGTTCAGGCTTGGTACACAAACGGCGTAGAAAAGGACGAATTTAATTCTCTAACAAAGAATGCGCTTGGCGGTTATCCCGGTCAGCCTTTGGTATATGAGGGTGGTAAATATTCAATGCAGATTCCTAAGTACCTTAATGGTAATAAAGCCAATACGGTATCCGGTATTACATTGAACAACTACTTCTGGGACGATATACATAAACAGAGCTTCTCAAATACGAAAGATGACAGTGAATTTAACTGCCAGACCTATGACTATGATGACTTCTACAAACTTTCTGAAACTGCGGATGTAGATAATATTATCTTCGACTTCCGTTACAGAACTACAATAGATAATGCCCCTAAGGACAATTTAACCAACTCTACTTATAATCCGGACGAACTTGAACCGCTTAAGGATTACTATGGTAATATCGTTGACATCTTTGGAAATATTCTTTCAAAAGATTGGACTGCTGAATATGACAGCAAGCATCTTACAGTAATATCTGACGGTTATAAGAATAATGAAAATATTGGTAAATATGCTACTGAGTGGTCAGTATATGCCCCTGACGGTACATACATTACTACAATCAACTGTTCTAGCCTTATTGATGAGACCAAGGTTGACCCTGCTTATCAGGTAGCTTATAACAAACTTAAGCAGCAATATGCCGGTTTACCTGTAAAGATTGCTTATGAAATGTCAAAATTTGACGGTTACGATAAGGGTACTCGTGCTGACGGTCGTTGGTATTTCTCTAAGAAAGCTCAGAAGATTTCCGCTAATGTTAAGATTGAGTACAGAGCAGACGATACTTCTCCGTTTATCGAAGACGCATTTGTAGCAGACAGCAATGTCGGTGAACAAACAGGTGCTAAGGCTTACTTTACAAATGCCGATTACAACGGCAAGACAACTTGTCAGGGTGAAGTCGACGGCGGTAACTTTAGTGTTCATGCTCAAACAGACGTCAATGCTAATTACTATTTCCTTGGCTGGTACCTTAAGACCTCTGACGGTTATTCATTCATTACTAATGAGTCCGATACTGACATCCCAATGACAAACAACGCAACTTATGTTGCTCGTTTCATTAATACTCCAAGCGGCACATTAACACTTTCACACACATTGCTTGACGGTTCTGCTTATGGCAAAACTTTCATTAAAGCAGACATCATAGACAGCGCAAATAATGTTAAGGCTTCTATTGACGAAACATCAGGTAACCTTGTAATTCCTTCAAAATATGTTACTTATACAAGCACATATATCATTCGTCTTACACTTAGAACCGTACCTTACGGTAACGATACTGTAGAAGGCTTCTATGAAGGTTACAGTAGTGACAAACCTGTACGTTATAATAAAGATTTTACAGGTACAGGTGAGCAAACTTACAGTGTAGAGCGTGCAATTAGCTCATTGTTTGAAGAAATCAAAAACGCCGATGGCAGTATTTCTTACAAACTTAAAAAGTCAAACATTCCGTTCTATTCAAATATCACATCAAATCCACTCGAATACAAGATTACTTACACTTATAAAACAAGACTTAACGGTGAACAGAGTTATGTTATTAAGGATAAAGTATCAGGTATTGAGTTAGAGGAAATGTGGGCTGAGAATGTAGCTGCCGGTCTTGAGAATAAAGAACAGCTTAGCAAAGCATTCATCATAAGGAAAGCTCCGTTTGTTTCAAACTTCAGAGAAGTAATTACGTGGGATATGGATAAGGCGACTATTAACGGTTATGTTGCAACAGTATCGGCTAACACAACCACTGTTGATCTTAATATTTCTGCTTTGACAATTGCTGGTCAATGGACACAGCCTGCTATTGTTAAGTATGGCGAATTAGCTAAGTCGTCGAACGGTGATTATCTCTACAAGACAGGTACAACTGAATTCCCTGAAAAATTCAATTATTCCGGCACTACTGAATATGAATTCAGCTTCTGGGCTATCTTTGATAACATAGATGAGGCTAAAAAGTACAGCGACGCAGTAAAAGCTTATATGTTAGATGCTCCTGCTGCGGATATGTCACAGAGATTAACTGCTCTTACAAAACTTGACGGTTATAAGAATCTTATTTCTAAGTCATATTCTAAGGAATATAACTACATCAGCTATCAGAATTATTATATAGTTCCTGTTTATGCAGGCAGGTTTGCAAAGAGTGAAATCAATGAGTCGCAGGCAAGCATCAGACTCCTTGAGTACACAAGAAACCAGTGGACAACAGGCGACGGTGTAAAGGGTGACGGCGAAACACTTAATACAGGTGCATCTAAGACCGATTACCTCTACACAGACTTTGCTCTCAGCTTTGATAAGGATCAGGAACTCATCAAGAATAATGCTAATATCAAGGTTGGAGTTACCTTTGAAGTCGTTGCAAAATACGATAATGTTGACCTTAAAAATTATGCAACAGAGTCTGATGAAGAATCTATCGGTTATTTGGCAACAGCTACACCTCTTAATGGTTATGTAGGTGCTTACGTAATGGATGGTGCAAGAAGAAGTGTTTACAGATATGAGATTGATAATGCTAATATTTCTGTAAAGAACAGAATTGAGTACTACTTAAGATTCAAGAACAGTGAAACATCACAGCAGAATGTTATGAAGGTTTACTCATATATTTATGATACAGTTTCAGAAAAGATTTACTTAAGTGATCCTGTTTATATGAATATGTATGATATCGGTAACCTTACATATATTACTTCTGACTTAGCAAACATCAACTTAGGTCCTGACGCCACAGTTTGATGATTTGAATTTTTGGCAGGGCAGAGTAAAATCTGCCTTGCCGTTAAAATACTTATGGAGGTATTTGAATGAAAAACAAAAAGTTTTATTCTTCACCTGAAGTTGAAGTAACTAAATTCTCATTTGAGAATATTCTCGCTGACAGTGAGAATGATGATGTTGAATTGCAAAGAATTAAACAGAGCAACCCTGATGTTATTGCTACTGATGGTGCTGATGTAGAATGGTAATTTGTTATGAAAACTAAAAAATTCGTAAGAATTGCAAGTGTTATGCTTGTATTAATATTCACAATGTCAGCTTTTGTATCTGCTAACGCAGCTACATATTTTGAAGAAAACGGTTTTAAATATTCACCTATAAGCAAATTTAATTGCAGAATTTACGGATATACAGGCACTGATAAAAATGTGTCAGTTCCAAACAAACTTTCTTCCTTTACCGTATTGGAAATTGCCGATTCTGCTTTTACGAATAATAAAGATATTGAATCTGTATCATTTGCAAACGCTAAGGCAATCGACGCTATAGGCGAGTTTTCGTTTGCGGGCTGTACATCTTTAAAATCAGTTAATATTCCGAGTACACTTGACAAAATCGGTTATGCCGCATTTATGGGCTGTACTTCTTTGACATCTGTAAATATCAGTTCTAATATTTCAGAAATTAAAGGACAGACTTTCCAGAACTGCACTTCTTTAACAGAGTTTACCGTTCCTAATTCTGTCGGTACAATTTCAGATTTTTCATTTGCAGGCTGTTCCTCTCTTGAAAAAGTTGTTATTCCGAAAACAGTTAAAAATATTTCTGCCAAAGCATTTTTGAATTGTGATAATCTTACAATTTACGGTTATTCAAATTCTTATGCTGAAACTTATGCAGAGGAAAACGGAATTAACTTTGTTGCACTTGACAAAAAAACTTTGTACGGCGATGTTAATCTTGACGGCAAGATAGATGTTAATGATGTAACACTTCTACAGCGTTACATTGCAGGTGAGTCTGTATTAACAGATGACGCTGTTAAGGCTGCCGACTTTAACAAAGACAGAACTATTGATGTAATTGATGCTACAGCAATTCAGACATTTATCGCTCACGGTCAAAACTAAATTATTAAACTTAAGCACAGGTGGCAACATCTGTGCTTTTTCTTGCTTATTTTCCTTTTTTGTAATATAATATATTTTGGTGATAATATGTCAATGTATAAAATCGCTGATATTATAAGCGATATAAGACCTAAATTTCCGACATTTGAAAAAAATGCAAAGAATTATGAGTATTCGGGCAACGAACCTGCTCAAATTAAACTTGCAGTCAAAGAAGATTTTCTGCGTGAAAAATACAACGAGAATATGCTCTTTTCTATCGGTGAATTGGAATGTATTTTTATGGCAGATGTTTTTAATAAAAAAATTCTGAAATATAATGCAATATTTCTCCATTCGTCTGCAATCCTTTATAAAGGCAAAGCGTATCTTTTTTCTGCCGATTCGGGAGTGGGCAAGTCAACGCACACAAAACTGTGGATAAAAAAATTCGGCGCTGAAAATGTACAGATAATCAATGATGATAAACCGATTATCAGATTTATTGACAATTATTGGTATGTATACGGTTCGCCTTTTGACGGTGGAACGGGCATAAATAAAAATATCCGTGCAAAACTCGGCGGCATTATTTTTCTTGAAAGGGCAGAGGAGAACAGTATTGAAGTCCTTGACAAAAACAGTATTTTTTCAAGAGTATATAAAAGTACGATTAAATTTTCTCTTGATTATGAATATGCGGGATATATGTTAAATACGGCTGATAAGTTGATTAAGGAAAATTATTTCTATTTGCTAAAATGCAATATGAATATTGAATCTGCGGAAATTTGCGAAAAATTTTTAACTGACAGGTGATAGCTATGGAAAAGCTGAAAAAAATACTTGATTCCGAAACCAATAAGTGGATAGTAAAAAAAGCCAAACCACAGGTTTTCGGTATTATAATTATGTCTGTTATTTTCGGCGGAATGGCATATCTCGGTGTTGCGGTCGCTACTTTGTCGAGGGGTATTGTGGATTCGGCGGTTAACTCTGATGTCGGCGGAATTGTGTATTTCGCAATTATACTTATTTCACTTACGATCGCACAGCTTGTCATAAGAATTATAAGTAAGGTGCTGACTTTCAATGTATCGTCAAAACTTGAAATTTCTATAAAACAAGATATTTTCGATAATATTATCAGAAAAAAATATAATGAGATTTCAAGCATACACACCGGCGAACTACTTAACAGAATAACAAGCGATGTGTCGGTTTTAGTCAGTTCGATTATTTCTATTGTGCCGAATATGGTGTATTTTATCGTAAAATTGGTTGGTGTTTTTGTTGTACTGTTTGCTATTGATAAAACTTTCAGCCTTGTTTTTGTTTTCGGCGGTGCGTTGATGTTTGTTGTTGTGCTGCTTTTTAAGTCAAAAATGAAAACATTGCATAAGGCGGTACAGGAATCTGACGGTAAGACAAGATCGTTTTTTCAGGAGATTTTTTCAAGTCTGCTTGTGGTAAAAGTTTTTGGCGCTGAAAATAAGGTATCTGAAAATGCTATGAATTTGCAACAGAATAATTTTAAAATAAAACGAAAAAGAAATTATATCTCTATAGTTGCCACAACCGGATTTTCTTTTATATTTGCCCTCGGATATATGTATGCTTTAATTTGGGGTGCTTTTGCAATCAGCGACCATACCATTACATACGGTGTATTGACTTCTATGCTTGCGCTTGTGTCGCAAATTCAAGGCCCTGTTCGTGGTATCAGCAGCATTTTGCCGTCATATTATTCTGCTCTTGCAAGTGCGGAGCGACTTATGGATATTGAAAATCTCGATAATGAAGATGTGGTAAATAATTCTGCAATTGATACAGAAAAGCTGTATGATAAGACAGAAAAAATAGTTTTTGATAATATTACTTTCAGCTACGGCAGGGAAAATGTGCTTGAAAATACAAGTCTTGTGCTAAAAAAAGGTGATTTTGCATTGCTTGCGGGAATTTCGGGAATAGGCAAAAGTACGCTTACAAAGCTTTTGCTTAATGTAATTTCACCCGATAAAGGCGAGATTTATCTTTCACTTTCAAACGGAGAAAATGTGTTTGTCGATAAAAATATAAGATGTATGTTTTCGTATGTACCGCAAGGTAATTTTCTGCTTTCGGGTACAATCAGAGATAACATTGCATTTGTGTCGAATAATCCCGATGACGAAAGAATTATTGAGTCTGTGAAAATTGCCTGCGCTTATGATTTTATCAGCAGATTGCCAAATGGACTTGATACTGTCGTGGGTGAGAACGGAAAGGGCTTGTCGGAGGGTCAGATACAAAGAATTGCGATTGCGAGAGCGGTTTACTGTAATTCTCCGATTATTATTTTTGATGAGGCAACCTCGGCACTTGACGCCGAAACAGAAGTTCAACTGCTTAAAAATCTTAAAACACTCAAAGATAAAACTTGTATTTTGATTTCTCATAAAATGGCGGCAAAAGAAATTTGCAACAAAGAAATTGTAATTAAGAATAAAAAAATTATTTCTTACGATATTTAGGCGGGTACAAGCAAAATCTCACTCCTGACTGAATACTTATAATTAGGTATAAATCCGATTATAAGCATTGTCAGGGGTGATTTTTTGATTGAATTAATTAATTTTCTGGGGCAGTACCTTTGCTTTTTTATTCTTCATATCTGCGGAAACGGCTCTTTTCCAAAACCTCTTTCCGAAAAAGAGGAGCACGAGTATCTTGTGCGGAGTGCAAAAGGGGATATAGAGGCGAGAAATATTCTTGTTGAACATAATTTAAGGCTTGTGGCACACATTATAAAAAAATATTACGGCAATCAGAGTGAACAAGATGATCTTGTGTCAATCGGCACTATCGGACTTATAAAAGCGATAAATACCTATGACATAAGCAAAAAAATTAAGCTTTCAAGTTATGCGTCACGATGTATCGAGAATGAAATATTAATGCATTTCCGTAATGCTAAAAAGACGGCGCAGGATATTTCACTCAACGAAGCGATTGACAGCGATAAGGACGGAAATCCACTGACTTTGCTTGATATAATGGCGGTTGATGACAATATACTTGAGCAGATTGATTTTCAACTCAACAGTAAAAAGCTCGGTCAGTTTATTAACGAAGAACTTTCACCAAGGGAAAAAATGATAATTGTTATGCGCTACGGACTTGACGGGAGCGAGCCGCTTACGCAGAAAAAGATTGCACAGAAACTGAATATTTCCCGTTCGTATGTAAGCAGAATTGAAACCAAGGCTTTAAAACTTTTACGAAAACGCTTTGATAACAGTTCAAATTTATAAATTATTTTAAAGAAAAAAGGCGGTCGAAAGACCGTCTTTAGTTATGAGCCTATGCTGTTGATGAGGTTTTGCATTTCCTGTTTGGATGAAACATTGTGCGCTTTTTCAAGCACGATTTCTTTTTCGTCTTTTTCCATTTGAGCAAATTTTTGCATTGCACTTTCATTTTTTGCAAGTGCATTTACAAAGCCTAACGGCATATCTTTATACATTTTTCATCACCGATATTATTATTTTCAGTTTTGAAAATAATATTCATTTAGATAAATTATTGTTTAGCGAAATGATTTACCAAACAATTATAAAAGTTTG
>ULKT01016994.1_pt1 | contig 12624 bp, 14 predicted proteins | sample 1951201 | NCBI WGS metagenome assembly ULKT01 (sample SAMEA4835505, study PRJEB28245) | human gut metagenome | biome: gut microbiome; material: fecal sample | place: Denmark | collected 2008
GGTGGAAAGGTAGATACCGGGCAGTCAAAGGTTCGCGTGCATCTAAGAAGTCAAAGACTACAGCATTATGGTACATCACCAATATGATGAAATACCCTGATGCGAATGCCTTAGTTGTCAGAAAAACTTACAGAACACTAAAGGATTCCTGTTTTACTGAACTGAAATGGGCTATACATCGACTTGGTGTTGATGCTTTTTGGGATATAAAAGAATCACCACTTGAAATGACGTATAAGCCAACAGGTCAAAAGATTTATTTCAGAGGACTGGATGACCCACTGAAAGTAACATCAATCACTGTTGATCAGGGTGTATTGTGTTGGATGTGGATTGAAGAAGCATATGAAATTAGTTCAGAGGATGATTTCAATATGCTTGATGAATCTATTCGTGGTGCAATTCCGAAAGGTTCAGACCTGTTCAAACAGATCACCGTTACTTTCAACCCTTGGAATGAACACCATTGGTTGAAGAAACGGTTTTTTGATAACACTGACGATGAAACACTTGCAATGACCACCAATTACAAGTGCAATGAATGGTTGGATAAGGCAGACTTGAAAGTCTTTGAAACCATGCGGAAGCAGAACCCAAGACGTTATGCGGTTGCAGGACTTGGGGATTGGGGTATTGTTGATGGTCTTGTGTATGAGAATTGGCATGAAGAAGCCTTTACACTGGAACAGATCAGACAGAAATACAAGATTGATTCAGCCTTTGGTTTGGACTTTGGTTATACGAATGACCCATCTGCATTGTTTTGTGGATTCATTGACACGAAGAACAAAAAAATATTCGTGTGGGATGAAATGTATAGTGCAGGTCTTTCCAATGAGCGAATATATCAGAATATCACTGATATGGGCTATGCTAAGGAAAGAATCACAGCGGATTCAGCAGAACCAAAGTCTATTGATCAGTTAAAGGGTTATGGTCTCAGAGTCAAAGGTGCTGAAAAAGGCAAGGACAGTATCAACAGTGGTATTCAGTTCATTCAGGATTTTGAAATCATCATACACCCAAGGTGTGTGAACTTCCTGACGGAGATCAGCAACTATACTTGGGACAAGGACAAGTTTGGTAATAAACTGAACCGCCCTATTGATGACTTCAATCACCTTATGGATGCTATGCGGTATGCATTAGAAAAATATATCAAGAAAGGCAGCGGTTGGTTATACAAGTAGCTGTATGGTTAAAATCATGAAAATAAAGATTCACAATGATATATGGAAGGTCAAACTGGTGGATGCAAATGCAAAAAAAATGAACCCTGACCAAAACAGCTATAATTTTGGGCTGACCGAATATAAGGAACTTCTGATCAGTATTATGGACGGACGTTCTGAATCAGTGACACGTTCAACACTGATTCATGAATTGGTTCATGCTTTTCTATTTTCATACGGTCATACGGTTGAGGGTGAAGAAGCAATGTGTGACTTTTTCGGGGTTCATGGGGATGAAATCATTGACCTTACAAATCAGATTATAGAAAGGTGGGGTGACAGGTGCTTACAGTCGAAGAAATAAAAATGTTCATTGATGAAGATGCTGCATCAGTGAAAAAGCATTTTGCAAGAATAGGTGAACGCTATTTTGACGGTGATCACGACATTAAAAATTACAGAATGTTTTACTTCAATTCTGATGGTCAGCTTGTGGAAGATACAAGCAGGGCAAATGTGAGAATACCGCACCCATTTTTCAAGGAATTGACAGAACAGGGTACACAGTACACCCTTTCAGGTTCAGATGGTTTTGTATTCAGTGATGTACCTGAACTACAGAGTGAACTTGATGCACGATTCAATAATAACGATGATTTTATTGATGAACTGTCAGAAGTGATCAATGACTGTCAGACAAAAGGTTTTGCATATATGTATGCTATGAAAGACAGTTCTGACAAGCTGAAATTCACGTGTGCTGACAGTATCGGAGTTGTGGAAGTAGAAGCCCGGTTTGCATCTGATGAAAAAGACCACGTTCTGTACTGGTATGTTGACCGTGTTGATAAAGAAGGTCACAGAATCAAGAAGATCATGGACTGGGATGATGAACAGGTGGTTTATTATGTTCAGACAGATGAAGGGGAAATACAGCTTGACAATAAAGCCAAGGTGAATCCAAGACCGCATATACTGTATCAGGTTGATGGTGATGATAATACTTATGTTGATTCACTTGGTTTCTTGCCATTCTTCCGGTTGGATAATAACAAGAAACAGATCAGTAATCTGAAAGCTGTAAAAGACTTGATTGACGATTATGACCTTATGGCATCCAGTCTTTCCAATAACCTGATTGACTTTGACCATCCATTATATGCAGTCAAAGGGTTTGAAGGTGATAACCTTGATGAATTGCAGCAGAATCTTAAGACAAAAAAGATTGTTGGTGTTGGTTCAGATGGCGGTATTGAAGTACATACAGTAGATGTACCGTATGAAGCCCGAAAGGTCAAGTTGGAACTGGATGAAAAGAACATATACCGTTTTGGTATGGGGCTGAACTTGTCAGGTCTGAAAGATACATCAGCAACAACCAATATTGCAATCAAAGCAGCCTATTCACTGCTTGACCTTAGATGTAAACACCTTGAAAGGAACATCAAGCGGTTCTTGCGTAAGATCGTAGCAGTCTGCATTGATGAAATCAATCAGCAGAACGGTACAGATTATCAGAAAACAGATGTTTATTTTGAGTTCACCCACGAAGTAATGAGTAATGAACAGGAAAATGAACAGAATGAACTTACAGAAGCACAGAAACAGCAGGTGCAGATCAATACCCTGTTATCACTGGCACAGATTTTTGGTGATGATCTGACGATTCAGTATATTTGTGATGTTCTTGATATTGATTATGAAGATGTGAAGGACAAGTTGCCGGATAATGAAGCTGATAAGGTGCAGCAGGTGCAAGATGATCTTGATTCTATTATACCGGATGATGAAGGTGGTGGAATAGGTGAACAAGGCACAGAAGGAAGTGCAGCAAGCACAGCTTGATGAAGAAAAGAAAGTTATCAGACTATTAGAAGTTGTATATGAGAGGGCAAAAAATGACTGTGAACAGAAAATCAGGGAACTGTCTGCAAGGACAGACCTTGAAAATCTGCAAAGCATCATATACCAAAAAGAATATCAGCAGATTATGGTTGATCAGATTGAATCAATCTTGTATGACCTGCATGAAGGACAGTTTACAACAATAGCTGATTATTTACAGCAATCGTACATAAACGGTTATGTTGGTATGTACTATGACCTGCATCTTAGTGGTATACCTTTGGTTGTTCCAATCAACCAAGATCAGGTTGTCAAGGCAGTTCGTACAGACAGTAAATTGTCAAGCGGTCTGTACACAAAACTTGGTGAAGATGTTGGTTACCTTAAGCGGTCAATTCGTGCTGAACTTTCAAGAGGGATTGCAAGCGGTTCAACTTGGAATGAAATGGCATTAAGGATTGCCAAGGGTATGAACAGCCCTTTTCGTAAAGCATATAACAATGCGATACGGATTGCCCGGACAGAAGGGCATAGAATACAGAATGAAGCAGCCCTTGACGGTCAGCATGGGGCAAAGAAAAAGGGTGCTGATATAGTCAAACAGTGGGATTCCACACTTGACGGACGGACAAGGGACGAACACCGGGAATGTGACGGACAGATCAGGGAAATTGATGAACCGTTTGATGTTGGCGGTGAGAAAATGCAAGCACCGGGTGTTGGTGGTTCTGCAAGGAATGTTTGTAACTGTCGGTGCTGTCTGCTGCAACGTGCAAAATGGGCTTTAGACGATGATGAACTAAAGACCTTACAAGAACGTGCAGCATTTTTTGGATTGGATAAAACACAGTCGTTCAACGACTTCAAACAGAAGTATTTGAAACTTCCTGACAATGCTGATACAATGAATGTGAAAGAATATGATGTGTTGGCACACACCCAAAAACTAAAGGGTGCAATGAGTAGTTCAGATTATGATGAATACATGAAGATTCTGACTGAACACAGTAATACATCACTTCAAAAACTGTATGCAAAGTATGCTGATAAAATAAGTGGAGTCAGTAAAGGAAAAAGTGGATATTATAGCCCTGCTGACAACAAACTGGTTTTCTCTTACCCTATTCAAAGGTACATTGATAACGGAAAGAGTAAATACGGAACATTAGCACATGAGTACGGTCACTTTTTTGATACAAAAGCTGATTATGAAGGACTTCACTTCAAAGAGGTTGAAACCATTCACAGCAAGACAAAGTATCAAGTAAACCGATTTGCAAAAGTGGCAAGTTCTTCTGATGAATTTTTGACAGCTGTGAGAAAAGATAGACAGTTTTTGAAATCAATACTGACAGATGATGTTGAAAAAGACCTTAGAAATCATGACGCAAGTTGTAGTGTTCAGGATGCCATTGATGGACTTCTTTCACATCGTATCAACTGGGGACACGGTGACAAATATTACAATCGTAAATATCATTCAGTGAAGCAGCTTAAAGAACATAAAGGTTTACAGGTAGCATATAAAGAACTTGGTATTGATGCAAGTAATCTTAGCAAGGTAGCGAATGAATGTAGGGTTTATGAATCTGCATCTGAAATGTGGGCTAACATCATGGGTGCAGAAGTAAATGGTGGTCCTGAACTGGAATATGTGAAGAAGTACTTGCCAAACAGCTATGAAGCATTCATTGAAATTCTGAAAGGGGTAAAATAATATGAATGAGAAATTACAAAAAGCACTTGAACGGTATAAGGAAAAATTCAATGATGATTTTCCAACTATTCCGTTTGAAAGTCAGGAAGATGAAGAAATCATTGACATTATTGATGAATGTATCGAAGAAAACAAAGACGTTTATGATCTTGGGTACTTATCACTTGACGATATAATGTATTAAAAAGCAAAGGTATACAATTCTGTACCTTTGCTTTTTTATTACCTATATGACCATTATATGAGGTCAGAAAGGGGGGATAAAAGGAACATGAAAGCGTTGCACATTCACTTGGTACTGTAGAAAGGTATGGTGATCCTGATTATCTCCCAACTATGGGTTAAATAGTATTTTTAAGACATCCGCAAGGGTGTCTTTTTGTCGTACAAAGAAAGGATGTATTTATTATGAAAAAATTAGTAAGTGCTTTAATTGTAACCATGATGATTGCAGGTTCTACTATCCCAGCATATGCCTGTACACCACCGTTAAATCCGCCGTCTGTTAAAATCCCAGATATTAATTTTCAACCGGGTGGTGCTTTAGAAGACGCTATCGATAACGCTGTAAAAAACTGGCTTAAAAAATGCGTCCTCGATACTCCGACAGTAAATTATGCTACTTATTTCAAAAGTACATCAAGATATTTTAACTATGCAGTTTTTTCAGCAAATTGGAACAAAGTAGAAAATGCTACGTCTTATAAAGTTAGAGTTACAAAAGCAGATGGATCTTACAAAGAATTTGATACAACATATACATCATTTTATGCAACGAATTATACAGATGAATTTTTTGCTGATGGTATGGATGATGCAACCGTAATGGTAAGAGTATACGGTGAAAATGAAACATTTAGTTTGTGGTCTAAAACAACCACTATTACTAGATTTTAGTTTTGAAAAAAAATATGTCCGAAAAAGGCTTATGACGTTTAAACTGCTGCTGAAATGACCCCTGCAACATGGGATATAAACTGTTGACCGTTCCCGGTGACACCGGATATAAAAACGTGACGGAGAAAGGAAGAAGAACATGGAATTTTTAAAAGCATTTTTTGGTGATAAGGCTATCACCTATGATGAACTGGTGCAGGCAATCAACGCCTATAACGGTGATGAAAAGAACAAAGAGAAGCTGATCAAGATGGTAAACCTTACTGACGGTGGTTATGTATCTAAGGACAAATACACCAACCTTGAAACTGACCTTTCCGGTAAGACTACAGAACTGACAAAGGCTAATAGCCTGATTGAAGAACTAAAAAAGTCAGCCGGGAAAGACGAAGAAACACAGCAGAAAATCACTGCATATGAAACAGAGATTGCAGACCTTAAGAAAGAGAATGCAGAACTGAAAACAGAAAATGCATTGAAATTTGCGTTGGTTGCAGCAGGTGCGGTTGATGTTGATTATCTTGTATTCAAGGCAAAGGAAAAAGGTGAAATCAAACTTGGTGATGATGGAAAAATCAAAGGTGAAGATGATCTGATTTCAGGTCTTAAAACACAGCATCCTACCATGTTTGAAGCATCCAATGGTAATCAGCAGCAGAGTGGTAGCAGAAAGATTCTTGAAAACAACCTGCCGGGTGGGGATAAAGACAAGACGGTTACCAAAGAACAGTTCCTTAAGATGGGTTACAACGAAAGAATGAAACTCAAAGAGGAAAACCCGGAGCTATTCAAACAATTAAATGTACACTAAGAAAGGTTAAAATGGTGAAAAATTATGCCAAGAACAGGAAATTTTGGCGGTTTTGCTTTTGATGAAGAAGTATTTACCGGAATGATGCAGGAAGCTGACTATTGGACTACACCAATCATTGCTTCCGGTATCGTGCAGCAGGACAGTTCTATTATGGATTTAATCGGTGAGCATGGAAACGTGGCAACAATTCCAATCTATAAGCCGATTGACGCAAATGAAAGCGGTATGGAAGCACTGAACAACGATGGTGAAACAAACAACACACCTGTTGAAATCAGCGGTGACAAACAGACTTGTATGCTTATTCAGAGAATGAAAGCATTCAAGGCTAAAGACTTCACAAAGGAATTAACTGGTGCTGACCCTATGACACTGATCAGAAATAAGATTGCAGGTTATTATGGTCAGGTTTGGGAAAAAGAACTGATGAACATTGCACAGGCAGTATTGGCAGTTGCAGCACTTAGTGATCATGTACTTGATCTTACTAAAAATACTAAGACAAACATTGAAGCAGGCACAATTTACGATGCAGAACAGGCAGCACTTGGTGATATGGCAGGTGGCCTTGGCCTGATGGTTATGCATTCCATGATCTTCAAAGAGTACAAGAAAATGGAAATGGTTGACTATGATAAGTATGTTGTCAACGGTGTGATTCAGAAAGAAATTACACTGCCAACTATCGCAGGTAAACACGTACTTGTAACTGATAGATTTACAGCTACAGGAGCAGGTGCAGATGCGGTTTACAGCACATATCTGCTTGGCGAAGGTGCATTTTTATCTTGTGATAAGAACAATTATGAAAATCAGTACACAACCAACTATGACCCGGAAGCATCCGCAGGTATTGACAAGTTCTATACTAAGCAGGGTAAGGTGCTGCATCCGAATGGTCTTTCTTTAGCAGTTGATCAGATTGCAAAAGAATCACCGACTTATGCAGAGCTTGGTAAGTCTGCAAACTACAGCCTTAAGTTCAATACAAAGAACGTTAAGATGGGTCTTATCAAGTCCAAAGTTGGTACAGCAGTTGTCTAAGAAAGGGTGATCTGATGATATTAGCAGTTGATGAAGTAATGAAATTACCTGAATTTGCTGTGCAAAGTGAAAAGGTGATTGAAGAAAAACTGAACGCTGCTGAATTTATGATCAGAGCATACACTAATAACAATTTTCAGAATCGGTTTGTTCGATTTACTGCCGATAGTTCGGGTAACAGACTGCTTGGAACGTCAGATTTTTTGAAAGTAGGTGATACAGTTCAGATTTCACAGTCAATGGTGAATGATGGACTGTATACCGTTACTGAAATTGGTGATGATTTCATCAGAGTTAATCAGGAATTGTACAAAAGTACAAACCTGATCACTAAAGTGGAATATCCGGCTGATGTTCGTGCGGGTGTACTTGAATTACTCAAGTGGGACGTTAAGAACAGACCAAAAACCGGGGTCAAATCTGAAACGCTGTCAAGATATAGTGTGACTTACTTTGATCAGGACGCTAACAATCAGGTTATGGGCTATCCTGTTGCCCTACTTGGATTCTTAAAGCCTTATATAAAGGCTAGATTCTGATTATATGAGTGTTGGCGGTAACATTCAAGCATTGTTACAGGTAAAAAAGAACGGTGCTAAAAATGCCATAGGTGAGCGTGTAAACACATGGGTTGATTGTACATCAATCTTAGGTTGGTTGGACTTATCAACAGGTGATTCAAAGCATACAACTTTTTATGCCAAGGTTCAGGAAAGTACACACATTTTCTTGTGTGACTTTACCAATCTGAAAAACCTGTCAACTGATTGGGTTTGGAATCCATTCAGTTTTCTGACAGGTGTGATCAGTAAGACGGATGAACAGGAAACCGTTGATGTGACAAGTGACAATGCAAGAATGATGGTGAATGGTGAAGTGTATGAAATCCTTCTGATTGATGACTCTATGAATATGCACGATCATTTAGAAATCTATTTAAGATTTATAGGGGGTCAGTAGTATGTCAGTTGAATTTACAGATAACACAGCGAAAATTAAAGCTGCATTATCGGAAGGGGTTATTGGATTCCTTCACGAAGCAGGTGGTGAAATACAGGCACAGACCCAAAGGAATAGCCGGGTTGATACCGGACAAACAAAGGGGTCTTACAAATATATGGTTGATGAAGGAAAAGATGAATCAACTGTTGCTGTAGGTTCAGACCTTGAAAATGCGATTTGGGAAGAATTTGGTACTGGTGAGTATGCACTACACGGTGGTGGAAGAAAAGGCGGTTGGGTTTATAAGAGTAAGAAAGACGGTAAATTTTACCATACTTACGGAAAAACACCACGACAACCACTCACGAAAGCATTTCAGAGTGTAGCCCCAAAGATAAAGAAGCAGCTTGTAAATGTCATTAAACAGAATTTAGGGGGTTAATTATGGTTGATATGCTTGGTTTTATTTCTGATCAGCTTGATCAACTTGGTATTCCCTATGAATTTGGTGAATGGACAGGTGAAATCAGCTATCCTTACTTTGTTGGTTCGTTCAATGAAACTGAACACCGATTAGAGGACGGATATACAGGCGGTGTGTTCACACTTGATGGTTGGTCAAGGGGGTCAAAGTTACCGCTTGCAGAAATAAACGATAAAATAAAAACAGTATTTGAAGATTTAAGGGCAGTTCAGGAAGGGACTGCTTTTTTTATTACCTATTGGAACGGTTTGATGATTCCAACAGGTGAAGAAGATCTTTTTAGAATTACGATAACACTTAACACACATGAGTGGAAAGGGGCTTAAAAGAATGGGCTTAAAAAAACATGGTATTACATCTGAAACCATCAAGAACATGATCTTGGGTGCAGGTGTCATTTACAAAAATCTTAAGTATGAGAAATCAAGCAACGGTTGGACAGGTACCCCCCCTTGGTGCAACTTCCGGTGGTCTTAAGTTCAACTATGAGGCACAGTGGCTTGATGTTGAGGTGGACGGTGCAACGGTGCTGATCAAAGGTGTCAGCAAACAGAAGGTTGGTGAATCTGCCACACTTGAAGGTCAGATGACAGAACTTACAGAAGATATTCTTGTAAGTGCATTACACCTTGTAAAATCCACTTCCGAAGATACAACCTATGTCAAATACGTATCTAAGGAAAACATCACAGAAGCAGATTATCTTGAAAATGTTGCATATGTTGGAACACTTTCAAGCGGTAAAAATGTAATCATTATTTTACCGAATGCACTTTGCACCGAAGCGTTTGAGCTTGAGACCAAAAACGCAACACAGACCACTTTTGCGGTCAAGTTTGAATGCACGGCTGATCTTGAAAACGACAGCTTAAACAAGTTGGATATTGCTATTTACTATCCAAACACTGTTGTGTAGGGGGTGTGAATTATGCGAGTTGTAGTAGTAAGAGAATATACAGACAAGTACACAGGTGAAGGTCATGTGATCGGTGAAAAACTGGATATGACAGAAGAAAGATTTGCAGAAATTCAGGATAAAGGGATGTTCGTGGTTGATATTTCTGATGAAGTGGTGCAGCAGGAAACACCTGCTGCACCTGCTGAACAGGTAGAAAATCAGGAACAGGAAACAGCAAGTGAACATACTGAACCTGTTGAACATGAAGAAACATCTGCACCAAAACAGGATAAGTCTGCAAGAGGTGGTAGAAGAAACAGATCGAAAAAAGAAAGTGAGGATAAATAATCATGGCAGATTTCAGATTTAAGGATTTAACAGTTGATAACGTATTTGACTTTTGTGAGGTTCTTGCAGTTATCGGAGTGGAACAGGTTATTGGTACATTTGACAAAGACGAGATTCAGCAGTTGCAGGAATCAGGTACAGACATGAAAGAAGTTGGTATTGTCATTGCTATGAAAGTATGTGGCATTCTGATCAAGAACATTTCCAAAGCAAGAAATGAAATCTGTAAGTTTTTTGCTAACTGTATGGAGTGGGACAACGGTACAGCGGTTACTGCTGATGATGTGAAGAAATTCAAGCTGAAACAATTTGTTGTAATGGTAAAAGATTTTGCTAAGAAAGATGATCTTATGGATTTTTTCGAGGGTGTTGCCGAATTAGTGGGTACGGAACAGAACGATTCGATGAGTGCTGCAACCGTAGATATGGTAACCCCTACAGCTATTTAGATAAAGCAATCAGCCGGGGGAAATTAGACGCTACTGTTAGAACAGTCCTGAAACAGGACAATGAAGATAAACAGTGGGACTTATACTGTGCAATCACGGCAAACCCACTTGCTGATGATGTTGGAAATTTTGAAGAATTTAAACAGCGGTTTATGAGTACAGCACCGAAAGGCGAAAAGACTGAACAAACTGAACCGACAATGAACAATGCACAGATTAAGTTACAGGTGGAAAAAGCAAATAAAATTCTAAATGGATTCGTGCCACCGTTGAAAGGGGGTGGCTAATCGTTGGATATTTTTTCGTTGGTCGGAAAAATAACGATCAATTATGCTGATGCGGTAAACAACATTGAAAAGGTTTCAAAGTCTGCAAAGGGTACTGCTGAAACACTGGAAGATGTTGACAAAAAGGCAGGTGGTGCAGGCAATTCAGTAGAAGATGCCGGACAAGCTGCCAAAAATGCAGACAGTGGATTTACAGCATGGAAAGCCACGCTTGCGAATTTAGCATCTACAGCAATCACAAAAGTAATTTCAGGATGTACACGGTTGGCTGCAAAAATAGCAGATGTGACAAAATCAGCGGTTGGTCACTATGCTGAATACGAACAGTTAGTTGGTGGTGTTGAAACACTATTCAAAGACAGTTCCGGTAAACTGATTGATTATGCTAAAAAGGCATATAAGACAGCCGGGATGAGTTCAAATAAGTATATGGACACCGCAACCTCATTTGCTGCTTCATTGATTCAGGGTCTTGGCGGTGATACTGCAAAAGCGGTTGAACTGACCAACCTTGCTATCACTGATATGTCAGATAATGCTAACAAGATGGGTACTGACATAGGTTCTATACAGGACGCTTATCAGGGTTTTGCAAAGCAAAATTACACGATGTTGGATAATCTGAAACTTGGTTATGGTGGCACACAGTCTGAAATGATCAGATTGATAAATGATTCAGGTGTACTTGGTGAAAAGATTGAAAGTTTGGATAACGTAACGTTTGACCAAATGATTGAAGCTATTCACAAGATTCAGGATAACTTAGGTATAACCGGAACAACAGCAGCTGAAGCGGGTACTACAATATCAGGTTCGTGGAGTTCAGTACAGGCATTGTTTGAAAATATCCTTACAAAAGTAGGTTCAAAACTTGCACCTACTGTTATGGGATTTTTACAGCAGCTGTCGGATTGGATGGAAACTGTTGATTGGGATGCGTTTGCAACGTCTGTCGGTGATGCCCTGCAAAGGGTATTTGACTGGATTCAAAAAATTGATTTTACAACGTTCTTTGAAAAAGGAATGGACGGTGTTGAAAACTTCCTTGAAAAACTAGGCGGTCTTATTGAAGATGTGCCTAAGATCATCCAAACGTTCAAGGATTGGTCACCACTGATAGCCGGAGTTGCTGCCGGATTCGTAACCTTAAAGGCTGCAATGGCAATATCATCATTAATTAGTGCCATAACAACAGCATGGACGGCTTATAAAGCTGCAAATGAAGGTGCTACTATTGCACAGTGGCTTTTTAATGCTGCATTAAATGCTAATCCTATAGTTCTTATAGTCACACTTGTGGTAGGGCTTGTGGCTGCACTGATCACATTATGGAATACCAATGATGGTTTCAGAGAAGCAGTTACAGCTGCATGGGATTCAATCAAAAGTGTATGGGAATCAGTAAAAGAAGCTTTTTCAAATTTAGCTGAATCCATTGGTGAAAAAATTGAATCAATTAAGAATTTTTTTGGAAACTTGAAAGACGCTGCATCAGAGAAGTTTTCGGCAATGAAAGAAGTTGTTTCAGAGAAGTTTTCACAGATCAAGGGAACGATGGGTACTATAATGCAGGCCGCAAAAGATACGGTGTCTGAAAAACTACAAAACATGAAAACTGCATATGCTGAACATGGCGGTGGAATCAATGGAATTGCAGCAGCAGCAATGGAAGGTGTAAAAGGGTATTACTCAGCCGGGTACACATTCATTGACAATTTGACCGGCGG
>ULKT01023545.1_pt1 | contig 12336 bp, 10 predicted proteins | sample 1951201 | NCBI WGS metagenome assembly ULKT01 (sample SAMEA4835505, study PRJEB28245) | human gut metagenome | biome: gut microbiome; material: fecal sample | place: Denmark | collected 2008
CCACGGAACTTTGTGTGTGGGTGAATTGTACCTGGCTTAGCAAGTACCTGACCTCTCTGGATTTCAGTTCTCTGAACACCACGGAGAAGTACACCTACGTTGTCACCAGCCTCAGCATAGTCAAGAGTCTTTCTGAACATCTCAAGACCTGTAACAACAACTTTTCTCTTCTCATCTGTAAGACCAACGATCTCAACTTCCTCAGAAGTTCTGATCTGACCTCTTTCAACTCTACCTGTAGCAACTGTACCACGACCTGTGATTGTGAATACGTCCTCAACAGGCATAAGGAATGGCTGGTCAGCCTTACGGTCAGGAGTTGGGATAAACTCGTCAACAGCATCCATAAGCTCGTGGATGCAAGCATACTCAGGAGCATTAGGATCCTTAGAATCGCTTGTAAGTGCGAGGTAAGCTGAACCCTTGATGATTGGTGTTTCATCGCCCGGGAAGTCATACTCGTTGAGGAGGTCACGGATCTCCATCTCTACGAGCTCAAGAAGCTCAGGATCGTCAACCTGGTCTGTCTTGTTCATGAATACTACGATGTAAGGTACACCTACCTGACGAGAAAGAAGGATGTGCTCTCTTGTCTGTGGCATAGGACCATCAGCAGCAGATACAACGAGGATAGCGCCGTCCATCTGAGCAGCACCTGTGATCATGTTCTTTACATAGTCAGCATGGCCTGGGCAGTCAACGTGTGCATAGTGACGCTTTTCTGTCTCGTACTCAACGTGAGCTGTGTTAATTGTGATACCACGCTCTCTCTCTTCAGGAGCCTTATCGATGTTAGCGTAATCAACGAAGTCAGCGTCGCCTTCTAAGTTGAGAACCTTTGTAATTGCAGCTGTAAGTGTTGTTTTACCATGGTCAACGTGGCCGATTGTACCAATGTTTACATGGGGTTTATTTCTTTCGAATTTTTCTCTTGCCATTGGAAATTTCCTCCTTAAATATGGTAATTCATTGTAATTTACATTACAATAGATTTAATGCTATTGTACCAACAAATCAGCAAAAAATCAAGAGGTTTTTATAAAAAACCTAATATATTCAGCAAAAAGGATTAATTAGTCCTTCTTAGCTCTCTCGCTCATAATCTTTTCAGCAATGTTCTTCGGAACTTCTGCATAAGTATCAGGCTCCATTACATACTGACCACGGCCCTGTGTCTTAGAACGCATATCAGTAGCATAACCAAACATTTCTGAAAGCGGAACATGAGCTGTTACTCTCTGTGCACCGTTATCTGCTTCCATGCTCTGGATCATACCACGACGAGAGTTAAGGTCGCCGATAACATCACCGAGGTATTCGTCAGGAACGATAACTGTAACCTTCATGATAGGCTCAAGGAGAACAGGATCAGCTTTTCTCATAGCCTCTTTGAATGCCATAGAACCGGCAATCTTAAATGCCATTTCTGATGAGTCAACCTCGTGGTAAGATCCATCATAAAGCTCAACCTTAACGTCAACTACATTGTAACCTGCGAGTACACCGCTGAGCATTGCGCCCTGGATACCCTGGTCAACAGCAGGAATATATTCCTTAGGAATAGCACCGCCGACAATGTTATTAACGAATTCGTAACCCTTGTCCTTGTTAGGGAATACATTAATCTTAACATGACCGTACTGACCCTTACCACCTGACTGACGAGCATACTTCTCATCAACAGAAGCCTCTTTACGGATTGTTTCTTTGTAAGCAACCTGCGGAGCACCGATATTAGCCTCTACCTTAAACTCACGGAGAAGACGGTCAACGATAATCTCAAGGTGAAGCTCACCCATACCTGCGATAATTGTCTGACCTGTTTCTTCATCAGTATAAGCACGGAATGTTGGGTCTTCTTCTGCAAGCTTTGCAAGAGCAATACCCATCTTTTCCTGACCGGCTTTAGTCTTAGGCTCGATAGCTACTCTGATAACAGGCTCCGGGAACTCCATAGACTCAAGAACTACAGGATTCTTTTCGTCGCAGAGTGTGTCACCTGTTGTTGTATTCTTAAGACCAACAGCAGCAGCAATATCACCTGCATAGCAGCAGTCGATATCTTTTCTGTCGTTAGCGTGCATCTGAAGAATTCTGCCCATACGCTCGTTGTTGTCTTTTACAGAGTTGTAAACTGTATCTCCGGCCTTAACAATACCTGAGTAAACTCTGAAGAAGCAGAGCTTACCTACGAATGGGTCAGTTGCAATCTTAAATGCGAGAGCCGCAAAAGGCTCTGTATCAGAAGAATGTCTTTCAACTTCTTCGCCTGTTTCAGGGTTTGTACCCTTGATAGCAGGAACGTCGGTTGGAGCAGGCATATAATCGATAATAGCGTCAAGGAGCATCTGAACGCCCTTGTTACGGTATGAAGAACCGCAAGTTACAGGAACCATTGTATTGTCGATTGTAGCTTTTCTGATAACTTTCTTAATTTCATCTATAGAAATTTCCTCGCCGCCGAAGTATTTCTCCATAAGATCCTCGTCAAGCTCAGCAACTGACTCGATGAGTTTCTCGTGATACTCGTTAGCAAGATCCTGCATGTTCTCAGGAATTTCTTCTTCACTGTAATCTGTACCGTCTTCATTGTGGTAAATCTCGGCCTTCATAGTAACGAGGTCGATAATACCTGTGAAGTCGCTTTCGGCACCGATTGGGAGCTGAATCGGAACAGCGTTACATTTAAGTCTGTCCTTCATCATCTGAACAACATGGTAGAAGTTAGCACCCATAATGTCCATTTTATTTACGTAAACCATTCTTGGTACACCGTAGTTATCAGCCTGACGCCATACTGTTTCAGACTGAGGCTCAACGCCGCCCTTAGCACAAAGAACTGTTACAGAACCGTCAAGTACACGGAGTGAACGCTCAACTTCAACGGTGAAGTCAACGTGACCAGGTGTGTCGATGATGTTGATTCTGTGTTTCTTGTACTGATGCTTGCTACCGAACCAAAATGCTGTTGTTGCAGCAGAAGTGATTGTGATACCACGTTCTTTCTCCTGAACCATCCAGTCCATAGTTGAAGCACCATCGTGTGTTTCGCCGATTTTATGGTTTACGCCAGTGTAATACAGGATACGCTCTGTTGTTGTAGTTTTACCGGCATCGATGTGAGCCATGATACCGATGTTTCTTGTCTGTTCAAGTGAAACCTGTCTTGGCATAAAATCCTCCTCTAAAAATTACTCCGGTAATAAAAATTACCATCTGTAATGAGCGAAAGCCTTGTTTGCTTCAGCCATCTTATGAGTGTCTTCACGCTTTTTGAAGGCACCGCCTGTGCTGTTAGTAGCATCAAGAATTTCTCCTGCAAGTCTTTCCTTCATTGTTCTTTCATTTCTGGCTCTTGAGTAAGTTGAAATCCAACGAAGACCGAGTGTCTGTCTTCTCTCAGGACGAACCTCCATAGGAACCTGATATGTGGCACCACCTACACGGCGAGCCTTTACCTCGAGAACTGGCATTACATTTTCCATAGCCTGCTCGAAAACCTCAAGTGGGTTATTACCTGTCTTATCAGCAATGATTTCAAATGCACCGTAAACAATCTTCTGAGCAACGCCCTTTTTACCGTCATACATAATGTTATTGATAAGACGAGTTACAAGTTTTGAATTATAAAGCGGATCCGGTAATACGTCACGCTTCGCAATAGAACCTCTTCTTGGCACTTTGCTTCCCTCCTTCACAATAATTGAGATATCATAGGTACTCGAAAGCGACAAACTCCCGTATGCCAACAAGAAATCCATAAATATATATAGAAATCCTGCCGCATAGCAGAACTTAAAATCAATTTAAGCCGAAGTTATGTCAATTCCTTATTTACCTGCCTTTGGACGCTTTGCGCCATACTTAGAACGGGACTGCATTCTTCCTGCAACGCCCTGTGCGTCGAGTGTACCACGAACAATGTGATAACGAACACCAGGCAAGTCCTTAACACGGCCACCACGAATAAGAACAACGCTGTGCTCCTGAAGGTTGTGACCAACACCTGGGATGTAAGAACTAACTTCGATACCGTTAGAAAGTCTTACTCTGGCAATCTTTCTGAGAGCTGAGTTAGGCTTTTTAGGTGTAGCAGTCTTTACGGCTGTGCACACACCTCTCTTCTGTGGTGAGCTCTGGTTGATAGCAACACGCTTCTTAGAGTTCCAACCCTTTAAGAGTGCAGGAGCCTTAGCTTTCTTTTCGGAAACCTCTCTGCCCTTTCTTACCAACTGGTTAAATGTAGGCATATTTTTCCTCCTTTCCAAAATATTAAGAAATTGATTAACCGCCCTGTCAAGCAGGGCCGATATGCCGAACAAGGTGCAATTACACATTGCTCTGCAATTTAGTATTATAACTCAACAAATATCGTTTTGTCAAGCGTTTTTATCCCGATTTTACGGCATTTTTACTTGAGTTTTTCAAATTTGTGCCGCAGCAGATACTATTTTACCCCAAATTTTTCTTTATATACCGCAAAAACCGCCCTCCGTAAAAGCAGAGAGCGGTTTTATATAAAAGGTTATCAATTTTTAGCTTTGCCAAATCAGTTATTCTCAACCTTAAAGCCGTTATCCTGAGCGTATTTTTCGGCTGCTGAGCCTTTCTTTGCTACAATAACAAGGTCTTTTGAAATAACATTTTCTTCATTTGAATCTAAATATCCGACACCGACATCGTCGATATATGTTACAGACTCCGGAATTGTAATCTTTTTAAGATACTTGCAGTTATAAACAGCATAGTCTCCAATGCTTTCAACACCATCTTCAAAAACAATTTCGGTTACGCCCTCTAAGCCCCACAAAGCATAGCTCTCAATATTCTTAACAGAGCCGGGGATTATAAGCTTCATATTCAAATCATCGGTGTCGATATTCGAATAATTATAAACATATATCTCATAAACGCTTGTTACAGGCTTGCCGTTAATTTCGTTCGGAACTCTGATTTCAAAATTCTTATCGGTAAATGTTTCGTCAAATGTGTCCATATAATTATAGCCTGTGATTTCAATTTCGCTGCCGTCGTTAATCTCCTGATAGTAAAAATGGCTTGCACTGTCATAATTTCTTTCACTGCTCTCAGCGCTGCTGTCACTGTTGTATTTGCTTTCATTATCTTCTACAAATATGCTTACGCCTTCCTTAACGCCACCAATAACCGAACCGACAGTCTTAAAAGCGTTGCAGGCTACAACACCGACAACAACAGCAAGAATAATTATGATACCGAGAATAACGCTGATTACAATAGCCGCAACCTTGCCGCCGCTCATACCTTTTTTAGGCTGATTAGGCATATTGTTGTTAGGAACATTTGTAAACTGCTGACCTGTGTAACCGTTATTTACAGGCATACCGTTTGGCTGATTAGCAGATGAATTATACTGATACGGCTGTGGTGCAGGCTGTGCATTGTTTGCGTCGGCACCAAAACCCGAAGGTGAATTATATGCGTCCGAACCGAAATTGTTTGGCTGTGTGTTGTAATTATCCGCACCGAAGCTGTTTGGCTGTGAATTGTTGTCAGCAACATTCTGCTGTGCAGGTTCGGAATTATAATTGTTTGCCGCAAAATTATCCGACTGTGCAGGCTGTGTTTGAGTTTTCTGCTCTTTTACAGACTCTTCGACAGGAGCGGGTGTGCCGCAGCTTGTGCAAAACTTACCTGTGATTTCATTTCCGCAATTAGGACATTTCATTTACTATACCTCTCCTTAAATAAGCAAAATATATTTGCCATACTATTGCATAATTATACCATTTTGTTTATGCAAAAATCAATTGCTTTTATTTACATATAAAAAGCAATATATTGTATATTTTTATAATTTCATAACAAAAAGGTTCTCCGCAGCAGAGAACCTTAAGTTTATTATTTTACATAATTTCATCTAAGCAATTATCTCAGCCTTCAATAAAAGCCTTTAGAATTCAAACGCTCACGATTAATCAAAGCATCAGTTGTATTTAATGTACAAATCGTTATCCTTGGCGTATCTGTCGGCAGCCGAGCCTTCTTTAGTGTATATGTAAGTAAGCGGAGAACGGGTATATTCTCTTTTGCCGACAGGCTCTGAAAATGTATCTCCCGCAATATTAAAGCCTACCGCATGCTCGCCTATAACGGTCACCGATTCCGGAATATTAACCCTATCAAGCGAATAGCAATCTACAATAGCGTCAGGCTCAAGAGTTTCAACACCGTCTTCAAAGGTAATTTCACGCACATGTTCCGACAGTTTAAAAGTATCGCTCTGTATTGTCTTTACTGTACCGGGTACTGTAATATAAATATGGAGAGTACCCGAGGAAAGAGGATTGGTCGGATTGATTTTTCCGATAGCAGTTACGGTTTTGCCGTTAATTTCACTCGGAATATTAAAATAAAAATTGTAAGTATCATCTACAACTTCATCCTTAAAATCATTGTAGTAATCCACGGTGTCAATACCTGTGACTGTAACAGTTCCGTCATCGTTTTCAGTGTAAAAGCAATACGAGTTTTCGTCCAAATCCATACTCACGGACGAAACGGCAGCAGAGTCATCCGCACCCGTAAACTCACCTATTCCCTTATTAAATTTATTATTTTTGATTACATTCATTATGACGATATATCCGATAACACAAAGGCTGATAATCAATACACTTACAACAACAGGAACAACTATGCGAGCTGTTTTTGATTTTTTCTTTTCACGGGTATTTACAACATCCGAAAACGGCTGATTTTGATTAGTATAACCGCTCGGCATTGCGCTGTTGTTGTAATTAAGGTTTCCGTAACTATGCTGTGAATTGTAATTTTTTTGAGCATAGTTGTTTACAGACTGCGTGCTGTAACCGTTTTGTGCGTATTCGTTTACAGGCTGAACACCGGCACTGTTTAAAGCAGTATTTTCAACTGCAGATTTCGACACTTCTTCAGAATTATTTATATTTGCCTGTTCGTCGGATTTTTCCTGAACGGCTTTTTCCTGTTCTAATTCTTCTTGCGGTACGGGTCTGCCGCAAAAGGTACATATATTACCCTCAAATCTTTCTCCGCAATCCGGACATCTGTGCATTTTTCTGTTCCTCCAAATTTATATCAATTACATTCCATAGAACAGCATAATTATACCATTTTGATACATATAAATTCAAGCATATTTTTGGATATAATAAAGCATAAAATTACAATTTATTTAACTAAAGTGCATAACAAAAGGCTCTCCGTTCAGAAGAGCCTTAGCTTTAAAATTATGTTTCAGAAAAACATTTCGTAAAGCGATTATAAGATTTTATCTTAAATTTGCGCAAAGTCATAACTTATTATTCACGCAAGTGCTTTTTCGATTTCCTGTGCGGCATCATCAAGGTAGTTGCCCTCAAAGAGTTCTACTCTGCCCTCGTCGACACACTTGGCAAGGTCGCTGTCAATAGGAAGCTTTGCAAGTACCTTTGTATTGTAACGCTCGGCAATTTCATCAATATGGCTTTCACCGAAAATATTATGCTTTTTGCCGCAATCGGGACATACAAAATAACTCATATTCTCAACAAGACCGAGAATCGGCACATTCATCATATTTGCCATTTTTACCGCCTTTTCGACAATCATGGAAACAAGCTCCTGCGGAGATGCAACTACAATGATTCCGTCAATCGGCAAACTCTGGAATACGGTAAGCGGAACATCTCCTGTTCCCGGAGGCATATCAACAAACATATAGTCCTCGTTTTCCCAGATAACATCTTTCCAAAACTGCTTTACCGTGCCTGTAATGACAGGTGAACGCCATACAACAGGGTCGGTCGGATTTTCAAGCAAAAGGTTTACTGACATAATATCAATTCCCGTTTCGGTTGTAACAGGAATAATTCCGTATTCGTTGCCCTTTGCTCTTTCGTTAATGCCAAAAGCCTTTGGAATTGACGGGCCTGTAATATCTGCGTCAAGAATAGCCGTTTTTTTACCAAGACGATTGAAAGTTACCGCAAGAGTTGAAGTAACAAGGCTTTTGCCTACTCCGCCCTTGCCAGATACTACGGCAATTACTTTCTTTACACTGCTGTATTGATTAAGGCTTTCACGCAAACTTTCCGAATTTTTTGACTTGCAGTCAGAGCTGCAAGATGAACAATCATGACTACATCCCATATTTTTTACATCTCCATTTTATACAATTTGTGTTGTTTCGTCGGGAACATACTCCGTTACAGGTTCTGTATCCGGGGTAGATTCGTAAGTTTCGGGTTCGGTATATTCTTCTGTGTAAGGCTCTGTTTCCGGCTCGGTGTTCTCCTCTGTGGAAGGCTGTTCTGTGGTTTCCTCCACAGACTCCGTGTAATCGGGAACATACTCCGATTCGGTTTCAGGCTCGTAATACTCGGTTGTCGGCTCTTGAGTTGTGGCAACAGTCGCTTTCGTGGTAGGTGCAGTTGTCACCGTCGATTTTTTATTGTCAAACGAACATTTTGAAAGCACAAAAGCAATCACACATACTACTATAACCGCAACGGCTACCACTACGCATACCATAGCCGCCTTACTGTTTTTCTGCTTTTGTTTTTTCGCTTTTTTCTGCTTTTTCGGCTTTCCCGAATAATCGTCCGTATCTGCATTATTCTCATAATAGTCGTCATTATTCGGTTGTCTGCGCTTAAATTCGTGTCTGTCCTCACCAGTTTGAGCGTCAAAGCCGTCGCCATAATCTCTGTTGCTTTTTTTCGGATTATCCGACGGTATATGATTTTTGCTTGCTATCGATTGACAGTCAAAATCATCGCCGTAATTATCGCTGTGAATATCAAAATTCTCTGCGCTGTCTATGGCAGGCTCATTATTCGGTACATCGTTTGAATTTTTTACAACTTCTTTATCTTCAACAGTTTCGGTATTATCAACATCAAAATTTTCAATATCCGCAAATCTGTCCTCTTCGTCTTTTTTTGCGTGACGGGCAATATATACGTTTTCTTCTTCCTCTTCAATTTTTTCTGTTCCGTCAAACTTATCCTTTTCGTCCATAAATTCACCCTCTTTAATTCGGTTTTAAATGTTGGGGTAACAATAATAAATTATTGTTTGGCTCACGGTTTAGTGTAATAATTTAAAAATTCAGGTCAAGCCTTTTTAAAGGTTGACCAAACTTTTATAATTACTTGGCTGAAGTATTATGCTAAACTATAAATTACCCAAACTTATGATAAAAAGCCTTTAATTCTTAAATAACCATATAAGGCACCGCTTAAATAATAAAACAGCGGCTCGATTTTGTCAAGTCGCTGTCAAATTAATAAGTAAAACAAATTATTCTTCTGTGTTTTCTTCGCTTGTTTCGGTTTCTTCGGCATTTTCGGAAGTTTCCTCTGATTCTTCTTCATTTTCAACATCCTGAATGTCAGCTTCTATACCGCCCTCAACGAATTTTTTCTCGCTTTCGTTCTCTTCCTCGGCAATTTCAAAACCGCTTAAGAATGTGTACGGAATACCGTAACCGAATACAACGGCTGCAAGTGTTGTTACAATGCTGATTGAACTGTCATTTATAACAAATGCGCTGTGGAGCGGCATACCGCTTGCTATGCTTGCAATCATTATGTAAAGCGCAGGCAATACCATAATTATTAATGTAATCGGTGAAAAACGCTTTACAGGCTTTCCGTCGCCGACTCTTGTTGCGTAGAACAAAAGCAGACCGAACACTGTGTAAACAAACAACTGAATTACATTTGAAAGCACCTGATTCTGTCCAAGTGCAAAATTAGAGAAAAAGTGTGCGCATACTACAAACGCAAGAATAAGGAATGCAGAGAAAAACAGATTTACTGTATTCTTTTTATTTGGTTTTTTCATAATCGTGCCTCCGAGCATCAAAATTATTTAGATTTTATCACACTATTGTGACAGTTTTATGACAAATGTTCAGTAAATATCGCACTATACAGCACATTTATTACCTTATTTTTTTGCTTTTGCGGCAAGGCACACCCAACCTTTTTCAAGGTGTTCTTCTATAATGTCAAAATCCTTGCCGATTGATTCCTTTACCTCTTCGGCACGGGTATCAATAATACCGCTCATAATATAAACCGCATCGTCTTTCATAAAGTCTTTTACACCTTTTGAAAGGAACATAATTGCGTCTGCTACAATATTTGCAAGTACAATGTCATACTTACCTGTTACTTTATCTGTAAAGCTGCCGCAGATTGCAGTAAAGCGGTCAGCCACATTGTTAATTTCGGCATTTTCTTTTGCGGTTCTTACCGCAACATCGTCAATGTCAACTCCTACGGCACTTTCTGCACCCATAAGCAAAGACGCTATACCGAGCACACCGCTGCCACAACCCACATCAAGCACTTTGTCGCCTTTTTTCATATACTTTTCGCACATTTCAAGGCAAAGTCTTGTGGTTTCGTGACTGCCTGTGCCAAACGCAAGACCCGGGTCAATATTCAAAACTATTCTGCCCTGCGGATCGTAATCATCTCTCCAACTTGGGCGAATAAGGAGCTTTTCTCCAACGGCAATCGGATTAAAATACTTTTTCCAATTGTTTCTCCAATCCTCTTCGGCACAGTCGAGCAATTCAATTTTATGCTCAATGCCCTCTGCATTATACCTTTCGGACAAAAAGGCTACAGCCTCGTTCGGAGAAACATCAGGCTCAAGGTAAATATGAACATAGGCAACGCTCCTGTCTTTCTTGAGCAAATCCTCATCTATAAGGTCAATGTGTGCAATCTCCTGCACTTCCTGCTCAAGAGCAGTGTAGTCCTCAATATAAATTCCGTAAGGCACTACAACATTCGCAATGTCGCCTGCCCTGTCTATATCCTTTGCGTTTACCGCAATTTTTATTTCTGTCCAAGACTCCATTTGTTAAGCCCCTTTATATACTGTTATCAGAATTATTCGTTGAACATTCTCTTTATTTTCTCAAAAAAGCTGTTGCGCTGTGCGTAGTTCTTTTCGTTTGTAACATTCTCAAATTCTTTTATAAGATTCTTCTGCTTAGCGTTAAGATTCTTCGGAACTTCAATGGTTACACGCACATACTGGTCGCCTTTTCCTCTGCCGTTAAGACGCTGAATGCCTTTGCCCTTAAGCTTAAATACATCGCCCGGTTGTGTACCCTCGTGAACCTGATACGAAACCTTGCCGTCAAGAGTAGGAACAACCACCTCTGCGCCGAGAGCAGCCTGTGCAAATGTAAGAGGAAGATTGCACCATACATCATCGCCTCTGCGTTCAAATACAGGATGCGGCTGAACATTTACATATACATGAAGGTCACCCGAAGGGCCGCCGTTGTAACCTGCGTTGCCTCTGCCGCCAACATTAAGAATCTGCTGGTCTTTAATGCCTGCCGGAACTGTAATATCAACAGTTTTAGTCTTGCGCTTTCTGCCCGAACCGCCGCACTTAGGGCAAGGACTGTCAATAATCTTGCCTTTACCGTGACAAGCGTCACAGGCACGCTGTGTCTGAACAACTCCGAAAGGTGAACGCTGGCTGATTGTAACTCTGCCCGAGCCTCCGCATACAGAGCAGGTCTTAGGCTGAGTACCGGGTTTTGCGCCCGTACCGTGACATTCGTCACAAGAAGAAACGCAATCGTAGCTTACGGTCTTTTTACAGCCCTTTGCAGCCTCTTCAAATGAAATATAAATGCTTGCCTCAACATCGCTGCCTCGGCTCGGAGCATTATGATTATTGGAGCGTCTGCCTCCGAATCCGCCGAAAAAGCTTGAAAAAATATCATCTATATCAATGCCCTGACCGTATGCACCGTAACCGCCTGCGCCGCCCGCACCGAAGTTAGGGTCTACGCCTGCGTGACCGTACTGGTCATAGCGGGCTTTTTTATCTTTATCTGAAAGTACCTCGTAAGCCTCGTTGACTTCTTTGAATTTTTCTTCACATTCCTTATCTCCCGGATGGAGGTCAGGGTGGTACTTTTTAGCGCTCTGACGGTAAGCCTTTTTAATTTCGTCTTCGCTTGCTCCCTTAGAAACGCCAAGCACCTCGTAATAATCTCTTTTATCTGCCATCATTCTCACCTTTTAATAACTTGTTATCAGCTGTATAAAGGTTATCTATATACGCTGTATACGCTGTCAAAAATCCATACAGTGCTAAAGGAGCCGTTGCAAAAAACAGCCCCTTTAACAAATTTTAACAGGAAAAACAAATGAAGTCAATCATTGTGTAAATCTTTTTATAGGTGCCGTTTTTAATCAGTTGCCGTCAACATCCTTAAAATCGGCATCATATACGTTAGGGTCACCGTTTGAGCCGCCCTGTGTGCCCTGCTGTGGGTCACCCTGCGGAGCC
>ULKT01000577.1_pt1 | contig 12022 bp, 5 predicted proteins | sample 1951201 | NCBI WGS metagenome assembly ULKT01 (sample SAMEA4835505, study PRJEB28245) | human gut metagenome | biome: gut microbiome; material: fecal sample | place: Denmark | collected 2008
AATCAATAATAACAAAATCATAGTCAGCTTTTAATGTATCGACAAGCTGACGGAATACCCCGGGACTAAGCTCGTTATCGGTGTCAAAAGGTGCCGCCATAAGATAAAGATTCTCATTGTTTTTGCTTTTATAAACTGCGTCTGTAAAAGAACAGTTACCGCTTACGGCGTCTGCCGCATCAAAAACAATGTCGTTTTCCATATCGAGCATAATATCAAGACCACGCATACCGCAGTCGCAGTCGATAAGCAAAACTTTTTTGCCCTGTTTAATAAGGGCAACCGAAAGGCAAATGCACACTGTTGACTTTCCCGTGCCTCCTTTTCCGGAGGCTACAACTATAACATTATCCATAATACATACTACCTCTGAATTATTCTATCATATTTTTGTCAAAAGAGCAATAAAAGTAAGTAATTTTATCAAACAAAAATTATATAGACTTTTTATGCAAAATATATAATTTTATCGTTATACTTTTTGGGTTTTTACATTTTTACCATAATTTAATGGTAAAATTATACTAAATTATCGTTTGATTTTTTCTGTTATAAAATCTCTTGCGAATTTGCAGTCCGTTATTTTAAATGCAAGTACAGCTTGTATGTAATTCTTAATTGCTCCGTATTAGGTTTTTATGTAAATAAAAATTTTAAAAATGCAGTTTGTTTTTAAATTATATCACCTTTTGCCGTCAAAACAAGTATTATTTTGGGAGCGATTAAATTTCGTGTACAAGCAAGGTTTATATGCCGCTATCGGCAAGAAATATCGGTTTTGCAAGTGAATAATCTGTTGATTTCTTGCCGATAATATGATATACTTAATATCGTACGGAGGTGTGATATGAAATTTTTATCAGTTGCTCAAACAGCACAAAAATGGAATTTATCCGAAAGAACTGTAAGAAACTACTGTGCCAACGGCAAGATACCCGACGCTTTTTTAACAGGTAAAAAATGGAATATCCCCGAAAACGCCGAACGACCCAAAAAAGCTAAAAAAAGCACGCCCCCTCCAAGAACTCTTTTAGAAGTTTTAAAAGCCGAAAAAGCAAGCAAAATAAAAGGCGGTATATACCACAAAATCCAAGTTGAATTAACCTATAATTCAAACAATATTGAGGGCAGCAAATTGACCCACGACCAAACCCGCTATATTTTTGAAACCAATACGATAGGAATTACCGACAGTGCCGTAAATATTGATGATATTGTAGAAACGGCAAATCATTTTAAGTGTATAGATACGGTAATTGACAATGCCGCTAAACCTCTTAGCGAAACTTTTATAAAGCAGTTACATTTAACATTAAAAAACGGTACAAGCGACTCACGAAAAGATTGGTTTGTTGTCGGCGATTATAAAAAATATCCAAATGAAGTCGGCGGAAAAATTACCGTCTTACCTGAGAAAGTTCCCGAAAGTATTAAACTTTTGATTTCAGAGTACAACAAAATCAAAGACAAAACTTTTAACGATATAATCAGATTTCATTATGAATTTGAATGTATTCACCCTTTTCAGGACGGCAACGGTCGCATAGGCAGATTAATTCTTTTTAAAGAATGTTTAAAAAACAATATTGTTCCGTTTATCATTGACGAAAATTTAAAAATGTTTTATTACAGAGGACTTAATGAGTGGAAAAGCGAAAAAGGTTATTTGATTGATACCTGTTTAACCGCACAAGACAAATTCAAGAAATATCTTGAGTATTTCAGAATACCGTATACAGATTAAAATTCCAAATTACAACAAGGGCAGACACAGCATAAACTGATGTCTGCCCTTTCAGACTGTCAACAAGCGATATCTTGATTTATACTATCGCTTGCTCATTTATTTCTTCTTTTTCGGATTTACCCCAACTATTGACATAGAGCCTTTTATATAAAAGCGAAAAGGTCTATTGTCGTAAGACAATAGACCTTTTCATGGTGCCGGTGACCGGACTTGAACCGGTACGGTCGCAATGACCGAGGGATTTTAAGTCCCTTGTGTCTGCCTATTCCACCACACCGGCTAATTAGTTTGGTGACCCGGACGAGAATCGAACTCGTGTTACCGCCGTGAAAGGGCGGTGTCTTAACCTTTTGACCACCGGGCCGTATGGTAGCGGAAATAGGACTTGAACCTACGACACCTCGGGTATGAACCGAGTGCTCTAGCCAGCTGAGCTATTCCGCCATCTGTTCGCCAACATCAAATCAGCAAGATAGATTATAATATAATACCCTCGATTTGTCAAGGGATATTTTAAATTTTTTTGAAAATTTTTATAATTTTTTCAAAATTCTTAATTTTATCTGTATTTTTACGCATTTTAAGCGAGCAAACATATATTATTTGCGATCACTGTCGTTAAAAATACTTATTTTACTGTTACTTCATTATTGTTAGCCGATAAATTATTTTTATTCTTAAAAATAAAATCAGTGCGGTTGCCCCCTACTTTTAAAGCAGGGAGCAACGCAAATTTATTAAATTTTATTTATTACTTTATAAAATTACTCTGCATCAGGAAGGCTTGCAAGTTTTTCAAGGTGAGCGTACTTCTCTTCTGCAACCTTTTCAGCCTTAGCAAAGAGCTGTTCTGCTCTTTCAGGGAATGAACGGGTAAGTGAGTTATAACGAACCTCTCCCATAATAAAGTCACGATAAGAAGCGCTTGGAGCCTTGCAATCGAGCATAAACGGATTCTTGCCCTCATCGGCACGGCGTGGGTCATAACGGAAGATATTCCAATAACCTGCCTCAACAGCCTTCTTCTCTTCCTGCTGAGCAATGCTCATACCGCCCTTAATACCGTGGTTGATACATGGAGCGTAGCAGATAACAAGTGATGGGCCGTTGTAGCTTTCAGCCTCTACCATAGCCTTAAGAACCTGATTATTGTCAGCACCCATTGCACACTGTGCTACATATACATAGCCGTAGCTCATAGCGATAGCGGCAAGGTCTTTCTTCTTAACAGACTTACCTGCAGCGGCAAACTGTGCAACAGAACCTACAGGAGTAGCCTTAGAAGCCTGTCCGCCTGTATTTGAGTAAACCTCTGTGTCGAATACGAGGATATTTACATTTTCGCCTGATGCGATAACATGGTCAAGACCGCCGAAGCCGATATCGTAAGCCCAGCCGTCACCACCGAAGATCCACATTGACTTCTTAGCAAGTTCGTCTTTGTCGATAAGTGTCTTCTTGGCAAGTTCGCCAACCTTAGCGTCATCAACATTCTTTTCAAGCTCTGCAATAAGAGCATCTGTTGCAGGACGGCTTGCGGTTGAATCGCAAACTGTGTCAAGGTAGTTCTGACAAGCTGTCTTTAACTCGTCGCTGTCTGTATCTTTCTGAATGTTCTCAACATACTCTACAAGTCTGTTACGGATAGCTTTCTGACCGAGAGCCATACCAAGACCAAACTCGGCGTTATCCTCAAAGAGTGAGTTCTGCCAAGCAGGGCCAAAGCCTTTCTTGTTCTTTGTGTAAGGTGTTGCCGGAGCAGATGCACCCCAAATTGATGAACAGCCTGTTGCATTGGCAATGAACATTCTATCGCCAAAGAGCTGTGTAACGAGCTTAGCATAAGGTGTTTCACCACAACCTGCGCAAGCGCCTGAGAACTCAAGGAGCGGCTGCTTAAACTGGCTGCCCTTAACTGTAGAGAACTTAAACTTAGCGGCTACTTCAGGCTTTTCGTCAAGAGTTACCGCATAATCAAATACAGCTTGCTCTGCACGCTGGCTGTCGATTGACTTCATTGTAAGAGCCTTTTCGCCCTTCTTGCCCGGACATACATTAGCGCAAGCGCCACAGCCTGTACAGTCAAGTGTAGATACAGTCATAACAAACTTAAGTTCCTTAAGACCAATCATAGGAATGCTCTTTGTACCCTGCGGAGCGGCTGCAAGCTCGTCCTCTGTCATAGCAACAGGACGGATTACAGCGTGAGGACATACGATAGCACACTTGTTACACTGAATACAGTTGTCTGAATTCCACTCAGGAACATCAACTGCGATACCACGCTTTTCATAAGCGGCTGAACCGTTAGGAGCAGTACCGTCAACATGGTCCATAAATGCAGATACAGGGAGCTTGTTGCCCTTGTACTCATTTACAGGCTTGAGGATACCGTTTACATACTCAACGAGTGCGCCCTCGCCCGGAACTACATCGCTTGCCTTATCGTCAGTGGCATTTGCCCAATCGGCAGGGATTTCAACCTTCTTGAGGTCTTCCATACCACGGTCAATGGCAGCGTAGTTCATATCTACGATAGCCTGACCTTTCTTCATATATGACTTCTTAGCGGCAGCCTTCATAAGCTCCTTAGCCTTTTCGGCAGGAATGATGTCTGCAATCTTAAAGAAAGCTGACTGAAGAACTGTGTTAATTCTGCCGCCAAGACCGATTTCCTTACCGATCTTAATACCGTCGATTGTGTAGAAATTGATATTTCTTGTAGCAAGGATTCTCTTCATCTTGCCCGGAAGTCTTTCTGAAAGCTCGTCAACATCCCAAGGACAGTTGAGGAGGAATGAACCGCCTTCCTTGAGGTCGTCAACGATGTCGTACTTGTCAACATATGATGGGTTATGACAAGCAACGAAGTCAGCCTTAGAAATGTAATAAGTTGATTTGATAGGCTGATTACCGAAACGCAGGTGAGAAACCGTAAGACCGCCCGACTTCTTTGAGTCATAAGCAAAGTAGCCCTGTGCGTACATATCGGTATTGTCACCGATAATCTTGATTGAGTTCTTGTTTGCACCTACTGTACCGTCGGCGCCAAGACCCCAGAACTTACATGAATGTGTACCCTTTGGAGTTGTGTCAGGGTTTTCAACAATCGGGAGTGAAAGATTTGTAACATCATCAACGATGCCGATTGTAAATCTTCTCTTAGGAGCGTCGCTTTCAGCGTTTCTGTAAACAGCAATGATGTCGGCAGGAGTTGTATCCTTAGAACCAAGACCGTATCTGCCTGTGTAAACCTTTACGCCGGCAAAGTCAGAACCGTTGATAGCAGCAAGAACATCAAGATAAAGAGGCTCACCGATTGAACCAGGCTCTTTTGTTCTGTCAAGAACAGAGATAGTTTTAACTGTCTTAGGAAGCTCACTTAAGAGATAGTCTGCAACGAAAGGTCTGTAAAGGTGAACCTTTAAAAGACCAACCTTTTCGCCTGCAGCGTTAAGGAAGTCAACAACCTCTTCTGCACAATCACATACAGAACCCATAGCTACGATAATGTGCTCTGCGTCCTCTGCACCATAGTAGTTAAATGGCTTGTAGTTTGTGCCGATCTTCTCGTTTACCTTGTTCATATATTCAACAACAACTTCAGGCACTGCATCGTAGTACTTGTTGCAGGCCTCTCTTGCCTGGAAGAAGATGTCGTCGTTCTGAGCTGTACCTCTTGTTACAGGGTGCTCAGGGTTAAGTGCTCTTCTGCGGAATGCCTCTACTGCGTCCCAATCGAGCATATCTGCGAGATCTGCATAGTCCCACTCTTCAATCTTCTGAATCTCGTGAGAGGTTCTGAAACCGTCAAAGAAGTGGAGGAAAGGAACTCTGCCCTTGATAGCCGAAAGATGTGCAACGGCAGCAAGGTCCATACATTCCTGTGGGTTGTTTGAACAGAGCATTGCATAGCCTGTCTGACGGCAAGCATAAATATCTGAATGGTCACCGAAAATTGAAAGAGCGTGGCTTGTAAGAGCACGGGCAGATACATGAATTACGCCCGGTAAAAGCTCGCCTGCCATCTTGTACATATTCGGAATCATAAGAAGCAAGCCCTGTGAAGCTGTGTATGTTGTGGTCAACGCACCGGCTGCAAGCGAACCGTGAACCGCACCGGAAGCACCGCCTTCCGACTGCATTTCCGTAACCTGTACTTCTCTGCCGAAAAGGTTTTTAGTGCCCATTGCCGAGAACTTGTCGGTAAGGTCAGCCATTACGGAAGAAGGTGTGATAGGATAGATAGCAGCAACATCTGTAAACGCATAAGAAACATGAGCAACAGCGCTGTTACCGTCCATAGTTTTCATTTTTCTTGCCATTGGAATTGTCCTCCTTAAAGTATGTCAGCGACAACACCGTTTGCCGCATTTAATACAATTTTTAAAGATACATACTGTATCATAATAAATTTTAACACTTAAATGTTAATTTGTAAAGAGGTTTTCAACAATAACTCATATGTTTTCACCCGATTTTTCTAAAACTTTACCAAATATTTTAAATTTCCGCATAAAACCGAGTTTTTCGCCGATTCAGGCGATTTTTAGACAAAACAAAAGTTTGTTAATTACCATAAAACCGTAAAATTCGTCAATAATTTTTATACGCAAAAAATTGTTATACATACATTATGCGAAAATTGTATTATTTTGGCAAGAAAACATACAACTTAACGGCTGATATTTTTGTAAATAATAGTCATTTTTATTAAAGAAATTATATTGCGATTAAAGAATTAAAATTAAATAAAAAAAGCGTATAATAGTTTGGATAATCAATTGACATAATATGACTTTATATAACTTTATAAGGCACGGAGGCAGTATGTTGAAATTAGGACTTGACATTGGCTCAACTACAATAAAATGCGTTGTTTTGGACGAAGAAAATAAAATTATATACAGCACCTACGAACGACATTATTCTCAAATAACCGAGAAAATTGCCGAAATTCTCGCAACTGTACGCAGTAAGGTAAAGGGTGTTGAAAACGCAGCCGTTGCGCTTTCCGGTTCTGCCGGTATGGGCGTTGCGGAGTCAAGCAACATTGACTTTGTGCAGGAAGTTTACGCAACAAGAGTTGCTACAAATACATTTATTCCGGGCACAGATGTTGTCATTGAACTCGGCGGTGAGGACGCAAAAATTCTGTTCCTCACAAACGGTCTTGAAGTGCGTATGAACGGTACCTGTGCCGGCGGTACCGGTGCATTCATCGACCAGATGGCAACACTGCTCAATGTTCCGCTTGAAGATCTTGACGAACTTGCAAAGCAGTACGAAAAAACATACACTATCGCATCACGCTGCGGCGTATTTGCAAAGACGGATATTCAGCCTCTTTTAAACCAAGGCGCAAGAAAGAGCGATATAGCCGAAAGTATCTTCAACGCCGTTGTAAGCCAGACTGTCGCAGGTCTTGCACAGGGACGGGAAATCGAAGGTCAGGTTGTATATCTCGGCGGTCCTCTCACCTTTATGAGCGAGCTTAGAAACTGCTTTGACAGAACTTTAAACACAAAGGGTATATGCCCTGAAAATTCACTTTACTTTGTTGCCTGCGGTGCGGCACTTTGCGCCGAAAAAGCAATTGACTTTGACAAGGTAATCGAAGAAGTAAAAAATTACCGTGGAAGCGGCAACTTTGCCTTTAACCCTCCGCTTTTCAAAGACGAAGAAGATTACAAAAAATTCTCTGACCGTCACGCAAAAGCAACCGTTCTTCAAAAGGAACTTAAAGGCTACAAAGGCAAGGCTTATGTGGGTATGGACGCAGGCTCTACCACCGTTAAGGGCGTTGTTCTCAACGATGACGGCGAGCTGCTCTACTCAAAATATCTTCCGTCAAAAGGAAATCCCGTAGAGATTATCAAAGGTTTTCTTGAGGAAGTCTATGCAATCAACCCCGAAATTAACATAGTTTCTTCTGCCGTTACAGGTTACGGCGAAGAGATTATAAAGAACGCTTTTGATGTTGACTACGGCATAGTAGAAACAATTGCGCATTTCACTGCCGCAAAATACTTTATGCCCGATGTTGAATTTATCATCGACATCGGCGGTCAGGACATCAAATGCTTTAAAATTCACAACGGCGCAATCGACAACATCTTCCTTAACGAGGCTTGTTCTTCCGGATGCGGCAGTTTCTTGCAGACATTCGCAAACGCTCTCGGTTACGAAATTGCCGACTTTGCAAAGCTCGGACTTTTTGCAAAGCGCCCTGTTGACCTCGGTTCGAGATGTACGGTATTTATGAACTCAAGCGTTAAACAGGCTCAAAAGGACGGCGCAACAATCGAGGATATTTCCGCAGGTCTTTCCTTAAGCGTTGTAAAGAATGCACTCTACAAAGTTATCAGAGCGTCAAGTCCTGACGAACTCGGCAAAAGAGTTGTTGTACAGGGCGGCACATTCCTTAACGACGCCGTACTCCGTGCATTTGAGCAGGAAATGGGCGTTGAGGTTGTTCGACCTAACATTGCGGGTCTTATGGGCGCATACGGTGCGGCGCTATATTCAAAAAATAAATCAAAAGGCAACGGCAAGAGTAAACTTGCAAATAAAGAGACTCTCAAAAACTTTGTTCACGATATAAAGGTTACAAACTGCGGTATGTGCAGCAACAACTGCCGACTTACAATCAACAGCTTTGGCGGCGGCAGAAGATTTATTGCAGGCAACCGTTGTGAGCGACCGATTACAAAGAAATCGCAGTCGAGCGAACTCAATATGTACGCTCAAAAGCTCAAAATGCTTGAAGAGTACAAGCCTGTTGAGGGACTCCGTGGCAAGCTCGGTATGCCGATGGCACTCAATATGTTTGAAATGTATCCGTTCTGGTACAGATTCTTTACAGAACTTAAGTTTGAAGTATTCCACTCACCGTTCTCGACAAGAAAGATATATCAGCGCGGTCAGCAGACGATTCCGAGTGATACAATTTGTTTCCCTGCAAAACTTGTACACGGACACATTCAGACTTTGATTGACGAAGGAGCAGAAACTATTTTCTACCCATGTATGTCATACAACTTTGACGAGCACCTCGGCGATAACCACTACAACTGTCCTGTTGTTGCCTACTATCCCGAAGTTATCAACAACAATATGAAAGATGTGCAGAAAATCTGCTTTATAAAGGAATATTTCGGCGTACATATGCCAAAGCATTTCCCACAAAAGGCATATGAGGCACTTTCTAAATATTTCCCCGATCTTACACTTAACGAGGTAAGAAAGGCCGCAAAACTTGCTTATGACGAACAGGATAAGTACAGAAAAAAGGTAATCGCAAAGGGCAACGAGATTATTGAAAAAGCCGAAAAAGAGGGTAAAAAGATAATGGTGCTTGCCGGCAGACCTTACCATATAGACCCCGAAATCAACCACGGCATTGATAAACTTATTTCGAGTTTTAATGTAGCAATCGTCAGCGAAGATGTTGTATCTCCGAGGGTTGAGAAATTCCACACCAATGTACTTAACCAGTGGACATATCATTCAAGACTGTACGCCGCCGCTAAGTATGTTACAACAAGAAAGGATATGGAGCTTATACAGCTTGTTTCCTTTGGCTGCGGCGTAGATGCCATTACTACCGACGAGGTAAGAGAAATTCTTGAAAAAGAGGGCAAAATTTACACACAGATTAAAATTGACGAAATCACAAATCTTGGTGCAGTTAAAATTCGTATCCGTAGCTTGCTTGCTGCTATCGACAACGATTAACCACCGTTTGAAAGGTTGTGCTTTAAATGGCTGAACTTAAATATGACAGCAAAACAGGTCGTTTGCTTTTTACAAAAGAAATGAAAAAGGAATACACAATCCTTATGCCGAATATGGCACCTATTCATTTCAATATACTTCAGAATGTTTTTAACTACTACGGCTACAAGTCGGAACTTCTCGACACCTGCGGCCCTGAAATTGCACAGACAGGTCTTAAATATGTTCATAACGACACCTGTTACCCTGCGCTCCTTGTAATCGGACAGTTTATACACGCTTTACAGAGCGGCAAATACGATGTGCATAAAACAGCGCTTATGATTACCCAAACAGGCGGCGGCTGTCGTGCCTCAAATTATATCTTCCTGTTAAGAAAAGCGCTTAAAAAAGCAGGTTTTGAGTTTGTACCCGTAATCTCGCTTTCTTTCGGTATGGAAAAGAACAGCGGTTTTTCGCTCACACTTCCGCTTATCAGAAGATTTGTCGGCGGTCTTGTTTACGGCGATCAGCTTATGCTCCTTTCTAACCAGACAAAGCCTTATGAGGTAAATAAAGGCGAAAGTATGGCGCTTGTTGCCGATTGGAGCGATAAGATTTCTAAAATGCTTATCGAGGGCAACGGCTATACGCTTGAAGAAATTGACGAAAATCTTGATAAAATCACAAAATCTTTTTCGGAAATTAAGCTTAATAAAGTGCCAAAGGTTAAAGTCGGCATCGTAGGTGAAATTTATGTAAAATATTCCAAAATGGCGAATAACGGACTTGAGGAATTTTTGGCTTCACAGGACTGCGAGGTTTGTGTGCCGGGTCTTATGGGCTTTGCTTCATTTAAGGTTGACAACCGAATTGAGGACGCCAAACTTTACGGCGGTGCAAAGATTAAATCCACATTTTGTAAAATGCTGCTTGACTACCTCACAAAACTCGAAGCACTTATGATTGAATCGGCAAAGAAATATAACTTCGTTCCGCCGCACGAATACGCTCATACAAAACAGCTTGTAAAGGGCATTATCGGATACGGCAGCAAAATGGGCGAGGGTTGGTTACTTACCGCAGAAATGCTTGAGCTTGCCGAAACAGGCTACGAAAACATTGTTTGTACACAGCCCTTTGGCTGTCTGCCGAACCACATCAACGGCAAGGGCGCTATCCGCAGAATCAAGGAAGTAAACCCAAAAGCAAACATTGTTACAATAGACTATGACCCGGGTGCGCCAAAGGTAAACCAGGAAAACAGAATCAAGCTTATGCTTGCTGTAGCAAAAGAGGAGCTTAATAAAGAGCTTGCCGAAAAACAGGACGCAGAGCAAAAATCTTAACAAAAAGCAGTCCGAGAATAAATAAATCGGACTGACTTATTTTTAGATTCCTTATCAAAAGTCGGAGTAAATTTGATTTAGCGCACGAGTTAAGCTAAATGATTTAAAAATTTAGGTCAAACCTTTATAATTGCTTGGCAAAACAGTTTGCTGAATAATATATCCAAAATTTAAAACAGAACCTTTTTAGAAAATAAACATCAACACTTACATATAATAATGTATGACAAAATTTTAAGAGGTGAAACGAGTGAAAAAAAATAAAAACAAGGCACAAAAGGCAAAAAAGCCGCACACTTTGCTTATCAGTGTTAAGCAAAACAAGGAGCTTACCGCACTTTACTTTATACTAAGGCTTGTAATTATATTTATATTTGTTCTCAACATCATCCGTGGCAAATACGAAAGCGCAATGACTTGCGGACTTACATTTATACTTATGTTGATTCCGTCGTTCATTGACCGCAGTCTTCACATAGAACTGCCGAGCGTGCTTGAAACCTTTATGATACTGTTTGTATTCTCGGCAAATATTCTCGGTGAAATCGGTTCATTCTATGAAAAAATACCTTTTCTCGACACAATTCTTCATACGCTGAACGGTTTTATCTGCGCAGGCGTGGGATTCGGACTTACCGATATTTTGAACCGCAGTAAAAAGGTTAAATTTAACCTTTCACCCATCTTTGTATGCCTGTTCTCGTTCTGCTTTTCAATGACGGCAGGTACAGTTTGGGAATTTTTCGAGTTTGGCGTTGACACTTTTCTCAGCAAAGATATGCAGAAAGACACAATCGTCACAACAATCAACTCTACCCTGCTTTCGGGCAACGATACAAACGCCGTTACCCATATAAGCGGAATAACATCTACAACCGTAAACGGCAAAGACCTCGGCATCAACGGCTACCTCGACATTGGTCTTATTGATACAATGAAAGATTTGATGGTAAACTTTGTCGGCGCAGTTGTGTTTAACGGTTTGGGATTTATCTACCTTAAAAACAGAGGCAAAAAAGCAAGTTTCCTAAATAACTTTATCCCGAAAAAATCCGAAGATATTACAGAAGAATAAGTTTAACAATCAAAAATCCGACAGTAGTAAAAACTATTGTCGGATTTTTTGTTGCATCCTAATTATTGGTAATATTTATAAATTATGACTTATCAAACTAAGTAATAAAATGTAGCCAATTAACGTTTAGATAAG
>ULKT01019121.1_pt1 | contig 11984 bp, 9 predicted proteins | sample 1951201 | NCBI WGS metagenome assembly ULKT01 (sample SAMEA4835505, study PRJEB28245) | human gut metagenome | biome: gut microbiome; material: fecal sample | place: Denmark | collected 2008
GCAAATATTTTCCGTGTCACAAGGGACTTGATGACTTCAACTGTCTGTTCTGTTATTGTCCTTTGTATGAAATGAAAAACTGTCCGGGAAATAAGCGTTATATCGAAAAGAACGGTAAGCCGCTTAAGGTATGTACAGACTGTACATTTCCGCATAAACCGGAAAATTATGATATAATAATAGAGATTTTGAAACGAAGATAATTTATTATACATCATGCAGCTCCTACATTTAATGAAATAAATTTTACAAATATTTTATAAAATACAATGCAAAATTACTTGCCAGGTAGTAACTACAGTGTGGTAATATGATGTTATCACAGAAGAGTTTTTAACGCAATATTAGTAGATAAATGAAATAAAAAGGAGTGACCCAGAAATGATGTACAATCCACAGCTTGATACATTTATATGTGTGGTGGAGTCGGGAAGTTTCAGTAAGGCAGCAGAAAAGCTTTACATTTCACCAACGGCAGTTATAAAACAGATAAATTCGCTGGAAGCAAGTCTTGATCTGAAACTTTTTTCAAGAACACACAGAGGTCTGGTTGTGACAGATGCCGGACAGTCTATATATAATGATGCAAAATATATAGTAGGTTACTGCAAAGATTCGATAAGACGTGCAAAGGAAGCAATGGATGTTTCAGACAATGTGATACGTGTAGGAGTCTCTCCGATGACTCCTCCGGCTGTCTTTGTCGAGCTTTGGCCAAAGATACAAAAAATATATCCGGATATGAAATTCCAGCTTATTACATTTGAAAATACGATCGAGAATGCAAGAGAAATACTGGCAAATCTGGGGCAGAATATTGATGTGGTTGCAGGTATATTTGATGAAACCATGCTTAAACTCAGAGGGTGCGATGCAACAGAAATATCAAGAGAGCCGTTTTGCGTGGCAGTGTCGATACATCACAGGCTGGCAAAGAAGGAAAAGATTACACTAGATGATCTAAAGGGTGAAAATCTTATGCTTATGAAGCGAGGTTGGAGCTATTATGGCGATAAATTAAGGGATTTTATTGCTGTTAAGAATCCGGATATAAACATAGTAGATTTTGATTTATACAATATAGAAGCATTTAACCGGTGTGAGAACAATAATGAAGTGCTCCTTGCATTCAAAAGCTGGGAGAGTGTTCACCCGCTTATAAGGATTATTCCGGTTGAGTGGGATTATACCATGCCGTTTGGCATACTACACTCAAAGGAGCCATCTGAAAAGGTCAGACGTCTAATAAAAGCCATAAACAAAATAAAGGCATAACCTTATGGTTTATACAGCATAACAAAACGAGACTTCTTAGGGAGTCTCGTTTTCTATATACTTTATCCGAAAGAAATACGGAGGGTATGTTATGCGTATAAAGATTATGATAATCGCATGTGCTTTGGTGATCACTACTTTTAGTGCATGTGGGAGAACCAATCGGGAAAAGCAGACTGATGCCGAAAATACTCAAAATACTCAAAGCGAAGGGAGCAATGATATGACTTGGAACAATGATTCATTGTACGATATAAAGGGCGGATATACAGCGAAAAGCAGGATAAGTGATGTGATAAATGATCCGGTATTTGAGGATTACGGCAGACTTATTTTTCCAACTGATTTTAAAATAGATGATGACTTAAAGCTTTCAGAGGTAAGTTCCATACTGCCGTGGTACAGTGAGGTAAATACAGATAAAACAGTTGAGATTGTAAATTATATGAAAAATCAGAGTGAGAGTGGTAACAGGATTTTTTATAATATATACAGTGAAGATGAGATGCAGGCGGATCCTGAAAAAAGGAATACAGGTCTGTTCTTTTTCAGGGGAAATGCAGGAGAAAAAACAGCTATAATAAATGCGGGTGGTGGATTTGTGTATGTTGCAGGTATACATGACAGCTTTCCACAAGCATTGGAGATTTCAAAAAAAGGATATAATGCGTTTGCCCTGATCTACAGACCGGGTGCGCAGACTGCCTGTGAAGATCTGGCAAGAGCGATAGCATATCTGTATGAGAATGCGGACGAATTGCAGATAGATATGACTGACTATTCTCTCTGGGGAGGATCTGCCGGGGCGAGAATGGCAGCATGGCTTGGATCATACGGAACTGCATATTTTGGGGAGGATAGTTATCCGGCACCGGCTGCGGTAATTATGCAGTATACAGGGCTTTCAGTAGTGACAGGAAATGAACCGCCTACATATGCGTGTGTGGGAATGAGTGATGGAATTGCATCTTACAGGAGTATGGAAAGATACATTTCACAGATAAAGAAGAATGGGACAAATGCCGAATTAGAGGTGTTTAAAGGACTTTCACATGGCTTCGGACTGGGACAGAAAACCGTGGCAGAGGGCTGGATAGACCGTGCAGTATCATTCTGGCAGGAAAACACAAAATAGATATCATAGGATAAGAGGTATATGATGAAAAACAAAAAACTGACAGTAAAGATTATGATAGATATAGGCATGACAGCATGCCTGCTTCTTCTCATGCCATACAGTCTGATTGGAGAGACCCTACATGAATGGATAGGCATGGCGATGTTTGTGCTTTTTATAGCGCATCATATTTTAAACCGCAAATGGCTGGCAACGGTCGCAAAAGGAAAATACACTCTTTTCAGGGGTGTGCAGACAGCACTGGCGATGATCATGTTTATACTTATGATAGGCTCTATGATAAGCGGAATACTGCTGTCTGATCATATATTTGGCATGGTAAGAATTGAAGGCTCATATATGATGGCAAGACAGGTACATATGTTTTGTGCATATTGGGGACTTATAATTATGTCGCTTCACCTGGGAATGCATTGGAATATGGCGGTTATAATGGTAGGCAGGATTTTCAAACAGCCGTCAGCGGTAAGAAGATGGATTGCGAGGGCGATTGCGGTTATATTGGCGGTATATGGTGTGTATGCGTTCATAAAAAGACAGATAGGTGATTATCTGTTGATGAAAATGCATTTTGTATTTTATGATTACACGGAAAGCGTACTGTTTTTTATGGCAGATTATCTGGCTGTAATGATACTTATAGCATTCATCGGATATTATGCCGGTTTGCTTATGAAAAAGTACAAGACGAGATAAGATGAAAAGGAAGGTGGATATATGGACAAAAGAAAAATAATTTTTTCAGGATAAGGCTATAATGAGCTGGCTGTTTGATAAGCAGAAACAGTGATAACCGATAGGTTAATGACTTAAAACTAAGAGAAACTTCTCCTATAGGTATATGGGATTTATAATATGCCTGTAAGATGAAAAGAAAACAAGGAGGACAACATAATGGAATATGTATCATTAAACAATGGTGTAAAAATGCCAATACTTGGTTATCGAGAGAATGGAAGAAAACTTCAATGTATTTGATTTTACACTCTCAGATGAGGATATGCAGACTATAGCAGATCTCGACAAGGCAACAAGCTCATTCTTCTCACATCAGGATCCGAAGATGGTAGAGTGGTTTGTTAATATGGTCGAGGAGAGAAAAGAAAAACAACGATTGCTCAAAAGAAAAAAAGAGCTGGTAAAATAATTTTGAAAGAGGGAAGTATAATGAAAGTATTACTCGTAAACGGCAGTCCTCATAAAAACGGCTGCACATATACCGCTCTTTGCGAAGTATCGAAAGCGCTGAACGAAAATGGAGTGGACACTGATATTTTCTGGATAGGCAATAAACCGCTTGCCGGCTGTATTGCATGTAGAAAGTGCAGTTCGGCAAATAAATGTGTATTCAATGATACTGTAAATGAGTTTCTTGAGGTTGCGGGAGATTATGACGGCTTTGTATTTGGAACTCCGGTACACTGGGGTGGCGCAGGCGGTGCGATCACATCATTTATGGACAGGGCATTTTACGCTGATCTAAATGGTGGTGGAGACCGTTTCAGACTAAAGCCTGCGGCAGCAGTTATCTCAGCCAGAAGAGCCGGAACAACAGCCACATGGGATCAGGTAAATAAGTATTTCGGACTCATGCAGATGCCGATAATCACATCGAGATATTGGAATATGGTACATGGAACAAATCCTGACGAAGTAAAGCAGGATCTTGAGGGAATGCAGGTTATGCAGGTGCTTGGCAACAATATGGCATATTTTATCAACTGCAAAAATGTTGCATCAAAGATGGGAATAGAAATGCCACAGGCACCGGCTTTTGTATTTACCAATTTTATACATTAATGTTAATCTTTTCAGGCCGCAGCTTGATTGCTGCGGCTTATATATTATATATGAAGGAGCAGGTTTTATGATACGTGTAGGGTTAATTGATGATGACTTGGAACATCAGAAGATGATATGCGAATTTATCAATACGTACAAGAATAAAACAAATACAAATTTTGAGATTGTACAGTATACAGATGGTCTGAATTTTATAGAAGAGTATCGTGGAAATCTCGATATAGTTTTCTTAGACATTGAGATGCCTCATATGGATGGAATGACAGCAGCCAGAAAGCTTCGAAAACTCGACTCCGGAATAGCTATTGTTTTTGTGACTAATATGGCTCAATATGCCATACATGGCTATGAGGTTGATGCGATTGATTTTATTGTTAAACCGATAAGCTATTATGTATTTAAGGACAAGCTGGAAAAGGCAATGCGTTCTTTGGAACTTAATAAGGATAAAACAATAATCGTACATGACAATGATTCTGTAATGAAAATAAAAGTCTCTCAGATATTGTATATAGAGAAAAACAAAAATTATCTTGTATTTCACACAAAGCAGGGTGAGTTTCAGGCGAGAGGGACTATGATCGATATAGAAAACAAATTGCAGGGGGAAGGTTTTTCAAAATGCATAAATGGTTGTCTTGTAAATCTGAAATATGTTTCAAAAATTTGCAAAGACAGTGTATGGATTGAGGATGTGTGTCTGCCTATAAGCAGACAGCGAAAGAAGGAATTTAAGGATGATTTTATGAGATATCTGGGAGGTGATTTCTAATGACAAATATGCAGATTATATCTTGTATACGTTTCTGTATCCAGCTTCTTATAACAGAAAGTATTTACACGTTTGCATTTGAACGAAGAAAGCATTTCATAATAAAAGCAGTGGCGGCAATATGTATGTATTTTTCGGTTTCACTACTAATATTTGAACTTTTATCGGCTGTTCCGTGGGAAAATCCTGTTATATCCATTGTTTACTATATTGGTATATTTGCGTGCAGCCTGCTTTCTATGGCAATATGTTTTAAAGATAAAGTTGAGGAAATATTGTTTGCGGGAATATGCGGATATGCAACGCAGCATATTGCTTATGCGTTTATTACAATAATACAGCAGATAACAGACATGAAATTAAATGTATACATTGATTTTATTGTGATACGTATTTTACCATATATTGTTATATCGGCAGCAGCGTATTTTTTTATTGTCAGGTATTATGAAGGAAAATCAGAGCACAAGCAGAAGGATATACGCATGATAACACTTGCACTTGTGATCCTGTTTATTGTTGTTGTAAATAGTGTGCTGGTGGACAGTACAATGTTTAGCAGTGACAGCAGCCTGCTTCAGAATGTTTTTTGCAAAATGTATGCGATTGTATGCTGCATACTGGCAGTATTTATGGCATTTAATATGTCAAGGCAGAACCAGATCATCCGTGAGAAAGAGATGATGGAGCAGATGATAAATAATATGGGAGAAAAGCAGAAGCTTTCAAAAGAAACTATTGATATCATCAATATAAAATGCCATGACCTTAAATACAGGATTTCAAAGATAACGAGAATAGAGGATGCTGACGAGCAGAAGAAATATGTTGATGATGTGCGAAATGCACTTGCCATTTATGATAATATTTTTCAGACAGGCAATGAAGCGTTAGATCTTGTTCTTACGGAAAAGAGCATCCTGTGTACAGAATATAGAATAAAGCTCAGTACTATGGTTGATGGAAGTATGCTAAACTTTATGAAAACTACGGACGTTTATGCTTTGTTTGGCAATTTGATGGATAATGCCATAGAAAGTGTTATAAAAGAGGAGGATGATGAGAAGCGTATTATCAGTATCAGTGTTAAAGAGAAAAATAAGGGAGCACATATTCATATTGAGAATTACTGCAATGAGCAAATCACATTTGATGATGGATTGCCGGTTACAACTAAAGAAGACAAAAACTATCATGGATTCGGAGTAAAGAGCATACGCTACATCGTGGATCATTACCATGGAACCATGCTTATGAGAACAGATAAAATGAAATTTATAACGGACATTATATTTTTTCCGGAACAATAAAATACCAGTTTTACCAGAAAAGGGACCAAGAAAACCAGAGTGCACTTTTGAGGTTCCTTTTTTGATATAGTCATTTCAACGAAACATACATGAAAAAAGGAGGATTACGTATGGGTAACGTTGAAGTGGCATGGGAAGATGTCATAAGTGTTATTAACATGGTCAGAACACATCTGATCATCATTGCAATCGCGTTTATAGCTATGATCGCGGTTATGATCATTGTAAGAAAGAAGGAAAAACTGATAAAGAGAATGATACGATTTCAGTCATTCTTTGCTTTCTTACTCATAACAGTAGTTACATTAAATGTGGCTGCTGCAGAAACTTTGTACAACACGTTGAATGTCGTGTTATCGGACAAAGGAACTCTTGATCAGGGTCATATCGACAATTCAAAAAAAGTGATTGAAGATGTGACTAATGAGGGTGTGGTAATGACAAAAAATGATAATTCATTCCTACCGATCGCACCACAGAAGATCAATGTATTCGGCTGGTCATCAACTAATCCGGTATATGGAGGAACAGGATCCGGAACAGTCGATGCTACTACAGCGGTAGGAATACTTAAAGGACTTGAAAATGCAGGTTTTGAGACAAACAGTGAGCTGTCTGATATGTACACTGAGTACAGACAGGACAGACCGGTGATCAGCATCAATGATGGTCAGGACTGGACACTTCCTGAGGTTCCGGCAGCTGATTATTCCGATAAGATCATAAATGATGCAAAAGACTTCTCTGATGTAGCGATGATCGTTCTCTCAAGAACCGGAGGTGAAGGAACAGATCTTCCAATAGATATGGGACCTATAATGGATGGTTCTACCATGGATATAGGAACTAAGTACACGAAAGGAACTTATACAAATAATTCAAAAGATTATGATGATTTTGAAGACGGACAGTCATATCTGGAACTCAGTAAAACAGAGCAGGATCTTGTAGACCTCGTATGCAGTAATTTTGATGATGTAATCGTTGTGTACAATGGTGCAAATGCGATGGAGCTTGGCTGGACAAACGATTATGAGCAGATCAAGAGTGTACTTTTATGTGCCGGAGCAGGTGCAACAGGTTTTAATGCACTCGGAAATATCATATCGGGAGAGGTCAATCCATCAGGAAAAACAACAGATACATGGCTTAAGGATATAAACAAGGCTCCTTATATCAATAACATAGGTCACTTTGCTTATACAAACACAGATAAAGTTTCCGACGCAGCTAAGAAAGCGTGGGAGAGAGCTGACGGAATCGTATCATTTGTAGACTATGTTGAAGGTATCTATGTAGGATATAGATTTTACGAGACAGCAGCGGATGAAGGACTTATCAATTATGATGATACGGTTATGTATCCGTTTGGATATGGTCTCAGTTATACGACTTTTGATGAAACAATGGGTGAGCTCCGGGCTTCAGACGATGGAATCAGTGTAGATGTGACTGTTACAAATACAGGTGACACAGCAGGAAAAGATGTAGTAGAGCTTTATTATGACCCACCGTATTATAATGGCGGAATAGAAAAATCAAGTGTTAATCTGCTTGCATTTGACAAGACAGATCTTCTTGAGCCGGGGGAGTCAGAGACAGTGACACTGACATTCAGTGATGAGGATATGGCTTCATATGATACATACGGAGCAGGACACTACGTATTAGAGCATGGGGATTATGATATCAGTTTAAGAACAGACAGCCATAATGTTGTGGATTCAAAGACTTACAATGTGGCAGAAGATATCGTATATGATGAGAATAATAAGCACAACGGAGATGTGGAAGTCGCTGACAACAAATTTGATTTTGTGGAAGGTGATATTACATATCTTTCAAGAAAAGACGGATTTGCAAATTATGATACAGCGACAGCAGCTCCGACAAATTTTGAGTTAGACGGAACCATTTATGGAAACGGTGCATATGATCCGACCGATTATGATAATGATGACGATAAGATGCCTACAACAGGAGCTGACAATGGTCTAGAGTTATTTGACCTGAGGGGAGCTTCTTACGATGATGACCGCTGGGAAGATCTGCTTGATGAGATGACGGTAGACGAGATGGTTGACCTTATAGCCTTTGGCGGACATCAGAATATTGCAGTAAGATCTATTGACAAGATACGTATTCTTGATACAGACGGACCGGCAGGAGTAAACTCTAGTACTCTTGGAATATTCGGAACAGGTTTCTGTTCAGAGATAATATTGGCACAGACATGGAATACAGAGCTTGCAGTAGCATTTTCTGAGGCCATGGGACAGGAATTTGCGGATTATCATGTAACCGGCTGGTATGCACCATCTATGAATATTCACAGAAGTGCATTCGGTGGACGTGACTTTGAATATTATTCAGAGGACAGTAAATTAAGTGCGGAAATGGCAAAAGCAGAGGTTGAAGGAATAGTAAATGCCGGAATGTATCCGTTTATCAAACATTTTGTTTTAAATGAGCAGGAGATAAACAGAAATGCATTCCTTACGACCTGGAGCAATGAGCAGGCAATGCGTGAAATATATTTCAAACCATTTGAGGATACCATAAAAGCATATCCAGATGGAAAGATAGCTGTCATGTCTTCATACAATTTCCTTGGTACAGAGTGGGCAGGAAGCTGTACACAGCTGCTTAATGATGTGCTGAGAGGTGAATGGGGATACAAAGGAATGGTTATATCAGATTACTTTGGCAACTATGGATATATGGATGCAGACAGAGCTGTAAGAGGAGGAACAGACATGATGCTCGGAACAGCAGGAAATGATGCTATCATGACAGATCTTAGTGCTACATCAGTTATCGCCATGAGAAAAGCTGTTAAAAACATTCTGTATACAACAGTAAACAGTTCTGCGTATGAAAATTATGTGCCGGGTGAGACTCCGGGATGGCTTAAAATGATCTATGCAGCAGATGCGATTATGGCTGTACTCTTAATTGCAGCAGAAGCAGCTTTGATCATCAGATACCGTAAGAAAAGAAATAATGATCAGATTATCGTAACCGATGGTGAGTAAGATGAAACATAAAGAAATCATAGATAAAATGACTTTAGAAGAAAAAGCAGCATTATTAAGCGGCAAAGGCGAATGGCAGACATGGAATCTGGACAGGCTTGGAATACCTTCAATTTACTGTTCTGATGGACCTCATGGCATTCGTAAGCAGGCAGGGACAGGAGACCATCTTGGTCTCAATCCCTCCCTTCCTGCCACATGCTTCCCAACAGCTGCAACGGTTGCAAACAGCTGGGATCCGGAGCTTGGAGATAAGATAGGGCAGGCGCTTGGACAGGAAGCCAATACACAGGGGGTTGATATCGTCCTTGGCCCCGGACTTAATATCAAGAGAAATCCGCTTTGCGGCAGAAATTTTGAGTATTTTTCAGAAGACCCGTATCTTGCAGGAAAAATGGCAGCCGGATATATAAGAGGCATACAGAGCCAGGGTGTATATGCATGTCCGAAACATTTTGCGGTAAACAGCCAGGAACTAAGAAGAATGGCTATGAATGCAGTTGTCGATGAGAGGACGCTCAGGGAAATTTATCTGACAGGCTTTGAAATAGCTGTTAAGGAAGGTCATGCGAAGGCGATAATGACAAGTTACAATCAGGTAAACGGAACATATGCCAACGAAAATGCACATCTTCTTACTGATATATTGCGTGATGAATGGGGATTTGACGGCATAGTGATAACTGACTGGGGCGGATCAAATGATCATGTTAAAGGTGTACAGGCAGGATCTGATCTGGAAATGCCAAATCCCGGACTTGATTCGGCAAGGCAACTTATAAAAGCTGTAAAAGAAGGCAGAATTAAGGAAAGCACTATTGATAACAGCGTTGACCGCATGCTTGAGGCAGTTTTTGAGCTTTCACAGGAACGCGAAAAAATAGATGATAAAGGATTTAAAAAGCATAATGATCTGGCTTACAGAGCCGCTGCCGAGAGTGCGGTATTATTGAAAAACAGTGACAATATACTGCCGCTTAAACCGGATACAAGGGTGGCTCTTATAGGTGATTTTGCTTATGTTCCGAGATATCAGGGCTCGGGTTCGTCAGTTGTGAATGCAACCTCTGTAGAGCACATGAATATGCTGATCAATAATACTACACTTCATGTTGTAGGATGCACAAGAGGTTATCTTCGTTCAGGCGGAATAGATGCTATCATGGAAAAAGCAGCAATTGATCTGGCAGAGCAGGCTGATGTGGTTATTTACTGTTTCGGACTCGATGAACTTAGTGAATCTGAGGGTGTGGACAGAAATCACATGAGAATACCGCAGAATCAGATACATTTGCTTGAGGAACTGGTAAAGGTAAATAAAAATATAGTAGGTGTGCTAAGTGCAGGATCAGCAATAGAAATGTCATGGCATCATTGCCTTAAGGGCATCATTCACGGTTACCTGTACGGACAGGCCGGAGCCCAAGCTATGCTTGATATAATAACAGGCAAAATAAATCCGTCAGGCAGGCTCAATGAAACATATCCGGTCAGATATGAGGATACACCTTCACTGAGATATTTTCCAAGTGTGGAGAGAAACTCTGAATACAGGGAAGGAATTTTTGTCGGCTACCGATATTATGATACAGCAAATATAAGAGTGCTGTATCCGTTTGGCTATGGATTATCTTATACAAATTTCAAGTACAGTGATCTTATCGTCAATAACGATGGCATAAGGATTACAGTGACAAATACAGGCGATGTTGACGGCGCAGAAACAATCCAGCTTTACATAGGCAAAAAGGATGCAAAGATTTTCAGACCGGATAAGGAATTAAAAGGCTTTAAAAAGGTATTTCTTAAGGCTGGTGAAAGCAGAAATATATATATAGATTTTGATGATAAAACATTCAGATATTGGAATATCATTACTTCAAAATGGGAAGTCGAAGCCGGAGAATATCAGGTGATGGTCGGAGCGGATTGTCAGGATATAAGGCATACAGGGCAGATAAGTATTGACGGTACAACAACAGAATATCCATATTCAAAAGATCATATGCCATCTTATTTTTCCGGAAATATACAGAAAGTGTCTGATAAAGAATTTGAAGAATTACTTGACAGAACGATTCCCGATGGAAAATGGCGCGGTGAGCTGGATGTAAATGATGCTGTCTGCCAGATGTATTATGCCAAGAGTGCTCTTGCGCGTTTTATCTATAAAATACTTACAAATAAGTTGAAAAAAAATGAAGAGCTGGGTAAGACCGACCTAAATCTTTTATTCCAATACAATATTCCATTCAGGGCAATTGCCAAAATGACAGGCGGAATTGTAAGTATGGAAATGATAGACGGTGTAATGATGGTTGTAAACGGTCATTTTTTCAAAGGATTCGGAATTGTTATTACAGGATTTTTCAGAAACAGGAGACTCAATAAAAAGTATATAAAGAAACTTAATTCAAACGGAGGAAAATGAAATGGAATTTTGGAAATCATTTACAGAAAAACATCCTAAATTATCCAAATGGGTATATCAGATATTTTATTTCTTCGTTTTTAGCATGGGAGTGACAATATTTCAGTATCTGGTATTTACGTTTATGCCTCACATCCTTGGAATAGGACTTGCCGGAACAGAATTTATGTGGCCAAGAAAAAATATGAATATACTTGGTGTAAAATTTACATGGAGCCTG
>ULKT01023730.1_pt1 | contig 11185 bp, 10 predicted proteins | sample 1951201 | NCBI WGS metagenome assembly ULKT01 (sample SAMEA4835505, study PRJEB28245) | human gut metagenome | biome: gut microbiome; material: fecal sample | place: Denmark | collected 2008
TTAGGTCTAACTTTTGGGGGTCGGGTCATAAAATACAGAGCGGTTAATTTTATAAGTTAATTATTCTCTTTTGGTTTTCTTCTTTTATGCTTTTTCTCTGTGAGCGGAGTCATACTCTTGGCACAAATAAGCATAGTGGAAGAATTATGCAATAATGCAGACATAGACGGAGAAATAAGACCTAAAAATCCCGAAGCCATCAGTGCTGAATTAAAACCTACAATAAATCTGTAATTGCGGTTAATTCTATCCATTAATGTCTGACTTATTGTTCTTATTCTCGCAAGTTCGGTAAGGTCGGAGCTTTTAATTGTAATATCTGCGGTTTCTCTTGCAATATCAGACGCATCTCGCATAGCAACAGATACATTTGCAGCCGCAAGCGCCGGTGTATCGTTAATACCGTCACCAACCATAATTACGCCCTTGCTGCTCTTCTTGAGTTCTTCAACATATTTATGTTTATCCTCGGGAAGTACTTGGCATTTATATTCGGTAATGCCAAGCATTTCTGCGGTCATTTGAGCCGCTTTCTGACTGTCGCCGGTAAGCATTACAACTCTTTCAATACCCTGATTTCTAAGCATTTGAATAGCTCTCGCAGCCTCTTCTCGTGGCGGGTCACTTATACATAACGCACCGACAAGCACACCGCCGATAGCAAGATAAAGCACAGAGCAAGCGCCTGATTTTTCATCAATAGTTTTCTGCTGTTCTTCGGTTACAGAAATCTGCTCGTCCTCCACTACAAAATGCTTACTGCCTATTACAGCCTTTTTGCCGTGCAGTGTGGTAGCAATTCCGTGTGCAACAATATACTGAACATCAGAGTGCTCCTCTATGTGAGATAATCCTCTTTCATTCGCTGCATTTACAACGGCATTCGCAACGCTGTGAGGGAAATGCTCCTCAAGACAAGCTGCAATTTTGAGTATTTCTTCCTCTGAATAATCACTGAAAGAAATTACTTTTTCAAGCTTCGGCTCGGCATTTGTCAGTGTACCTGTTTTATCAAATACAATGGTATCTGCGTGAGCATATGCCTCAAGATACTTGCCGCCTTTAACGGTAATATCGTGGTCGGCCGCCTCCTTGATTGCGGAAATAACCGCAATCGGAGTAGAAAGTTTGATAGCACAGGAATAGTCAACCATAAGCAAAGAAACAGCTTTGGTAATATTCCTTGTAAGAACCAAAGTAACCAAGAAACCTAAAAAGCTGAACGGTACAATTCTGTCCGCCAAAGTTTCGGCACGGCTTTGTACTCCTGCCTTAAGATTTTCCGAATTATCAATAAGGTCAATAATTTTACTTATTTTGGTGTTTGAAGAAAGAGCCTTTACATTAACTACAATGTTTCCCTCTTCCACAACAGTACCGGCAAATACGGTTATGCCCTCACGCTTTGCAACAGGGAGCGGCTCACCTGTCATAGACGACTCGTTTACTGTTGCCTCACCCGATACAACAACACCGTCAACAGGAATAACATTGCCTGTCTGTACTCTGATGTTATCACCCTCTGTCAAATCAGACATAGGAATAAGTACTTCTGAATTATCATCGGTTACAAGCCATACCTTGTCCGCCTTAACAGCAAGGCTGTCCGTAAGCACAGCTTTTGTACGGGCATGAGTATAATCCTCGAGCATACCGGATATGGTAAGCAAGAACATTATTGTTCCTGCGGTTTTAAAGTTTCTCTGTAACAAGCAGGTTGCAATTGACGCACCGTCAAGCACATCAACATTAAGTTTGCAGTTCCAAAGTGCCTTTAAAGCCTTTTTTATGTATTTTATACTTGTGTAAATTGTAACTACCATTCTGATAGGTGCGGGCAAAAGCCATTTTTGCAAAAGTCTTTTTGCCACGCAAGAAATCAGATTATGTTTAAAATTATTGTCAATATCTTGAACGCTGACAGTTTTCTTTGCCTCAACTTTTACAAGAGAACTGCGCTCTATTGACGCTATAACATCAATTACATTCTGACGATAGCCTTTGTCATACATAACAAGGATACCGCCGTTTTCAGAATTCACTTCAACCTTTTTTACATAATTTTTTTCTATAAGAAAATTATAAATACAACCCTCATATGCCTTATCAAAAGCATATGCGCCGCAGCGGAATCTGATTCGCTGCGGCTTATCATATACAATAGAATATTTCATTATTCTTCAACTTCTGTTTCAGTTTCTGTTTCAATGCCGGCTTCTGCCTTTGCATCGTAGCAAAGATCTTCCGCATCGTCTTTCATGCTCTGGAATTTAGCCTTAGCATCTTTCTGAAGCTTCATACCTTTTGCAAGACCGGTTACTGCAACGCTACGAGTCTTTGGTGAAGTAAATACTTTTTTACCTACAATAACTGCTGCTGCACCTGCAACAACGCACCATAATTTTTCATTTTTTAAAAAATTCTTCATAACTGTTCCTCCTAATATCTATGATAATTATATTATACTCACTTGTCACAATTTGTCAATACTGTAAGAAAAATCTAATCGAAATTTGTAGGTTATCCCAAACTAACATCTAAAATCATCATAATTACGAACCCAATTGCAACTCCGATTGTACCGATATTTGAGTGTTTTCCGCTCTGCGATTCGGGTATTAATTCTTCCGTTACAACATAAATCATAGCACCTGCCGCAAAAGACAACAGATACGGCAGAATTTGTGTTACTATTCCCGCAAAAATCAAAGTAATCATTGCACCTATCGGTTCAACCGCACCCGAAATCACGCCGTAATAAAATGATTTTAACTTTGAACAGCCGCCGTCTTTGAGCGGCAGAGATATTATTGCTCCCTCCGGGAAATTCTGAATTGCAATTCCGACTGCAAGTGAAATCGCACCTGCCACGGTTATACCCGTATTTTCTGTAATTGCACCTGCCAAAGTTACGCCTACAGCCATACCTTCCGGAATATTATGCAATGTAACCGCAAGCACAAGCATAGTATTTTTTGAAAGTCTTGACTTTACACCCTCAGGTTTGTCACTGTTAAGATGCAAATGAGGGATTACACTGTCAAGCAAGAGCAAAAATCCTATTCCGAGCAAAAATCCCACCGCAGCAGGCAGCCATTCGATTACATTTTGTTTAGCGGACATTTCAACAGACGGAATAATCAGCGACCACACCGATGCGGCTATCATTACTCCCGAGGCAAAACCGAGTAAAAATTTCTGGAATTTTTCGTTGATTTTATTTTTTGTAAAGAAAACCATTGCAGAACCCAAAGAAGTTCCTAAAAACGGTATTAAAAGTATTGCTGTTTGTTGATAAAGCATCTTCCACCACCTTATATTACTGTTTTATAATATGCAAAGAAAGTCTGTAAAAAGCAATCTTTCTTTAAGTTTATGCATTAATTTTCCAACCTGCCGCTTGCTGTCGGGCATTAACAAAGTTCTTGTAAATTCCGCCCTCCTGCATAAGCTGCATATGTGTTCCGAGCTGTGCTATTTTTCCGCTGTCAACAACAACAATCTGATCTGCATTGCGCACCGTCTTTAATCTGTGCGCAATCATAATTATTGTTTTTTCCTTTGTAAGAGCGTCAATCGCTTCAACAAGCTCCTTTTCGTTTTCGGGGTCAACATTTGCGGTTGCCTCGTCAAGAATAATTATCGGCGCATTTTTCATAATGGCTCTTGCTATGGATATTCTCTGCTTTTCACCGCCTGAAATACTTGCACCGCCCTCACCTATCACTGTATCGTAACCATCGGGCAAACTCATAATAAAATCGTGGCAGCAAGCCTTTTTTGCGGCAGTTACAATTTCTTCTCTTGTAGCGTTTTCTCTGCCAAAAGCAATGTTATTTGCTATTGTATCCGCAAAAAGATAAACATTCTGGAACACAAAGCTAAAGTTTTTCATAAGGCTGTCCATACTGTATTCCCGTACATCAATACCGCCCAGTCGGATATTACCTCCGTCAACATCCCAAAACCTTGAAATAAGATTGCAAAGGGTTGATTTGCCTCCGCCTGACGGACCGACAACTGCGGTTGTGGTCTTTTGCGGGATATGCAATGAAATGCCGTCAATAATTTTTCGTTTGTCATATGAAAATTCAATATTATTAACATCTATATCGTAGTTTTGCGGAATAATATCTTTTCCGTCAATATCCATTGTATCAAGGTCAAGAATTTTCTGCGCTTTGTCAATACAAATATCAATCGTACGCAAAAGTGCCGAGTAACTTCCTGCCTGTTCAAGACTTGAGTAAAGCATAAATGCGCAAATTGTCATACCAATGCAAATCATAAGGCTCATAGAACCGTTAAGATAAAGCAAAACAGAAACAAACATCATAACCGCACCCGTAAGTTTTGTTATAATATTCTGAATTGTCATATACGGAATAAATGCAAATTCCATTTCGGTGTTTACTTTTACATTGTTATCAATAGCTTTATTCAGTTTTTTAGTTTGCTTGCCGAAAAGGTTGTATGATTTAACTTCCGCTATGCCTTGCACATACTCCATTATTTCACTTACAAGTTTTTGGTCCGATTCAACTTTTTCGGCAGAAAGTTTATCGCCTGCTTTTTGTAGAAGAGAATTAACAACAAAAAATAAAATTACGCCTGCGGCGGCAATAAGACCTATTCTGAAATCAAAACATAACAGCATTACAATTATAAGCGCTGTATTTAAAATCCCCTGTGTGCTCATCATTACAACTCGGGTTGCAACATCTCCGAGATTTTCCATTGTATTGGTTGCTACGGAGGTAATTGAACCAAGGCTGTTCTTATTAAAATAGCCCATTGGGAGATAACGCAAATGCTGTGCAATTTCAATTCTCTTGTTTGCCGCCGCATTATAACCTGCTTCTGTCTGCAGCATAGCTGATTTTTTCCTTACAAAGAAATCAACCGTAATTGAAACAAACATTATAGCAAGCGACAAAAATACAGTTTTTGAACTAAGCGTATTATCGGTTATATCCATAAGAACAATCATAATCGCAGGGATTTTCATAGCCTCGCAAACAGCCTGAATAACTCCGAGCACGATTGAAATTTGAAACTTCTTTTTATTTACACTTCCGCAAAAATCAAAAAACTTATTTAAAATTTTAAGCATTAATATCACCTCCGTTATCTTTAACAGAAATATGAGCCTGCCACATTTGCTTGTATAATCCGTTATCCTCAAGCAATTCCTTGTGAGTTCCCTGTTCGCAAACTCTGCCGTCGTCAATAACAAAAATTTTGTCTGCGTCTGTAATTGTAGAAAGTCTGTGTGCAATTACAATTAAAGTTTTGCCTGCCACAAGTTTTGCAACAGACGACTGTATTACCGCTTCATTTTCAGGGTCGGTATATGCAGTAGCCTCGTCAAGAATTACAATCGGCGCATTTTTAAGCATTGCCCTCGCAATGGAAATTCGCTGTCTTTCGCCGCCCGAAAGGTGTCCGCCCGCACCGCCTGCTACGGTGTCAAAGCCGTTTTCAAGCGACATTATAAAGTCATAACAGCCGCTGAGCCTTGCCGCCTGCTCAACCTCTTTGTCAGTCGCATTCAGATTGCCCTGTCTGATGTTTTCCCTTACTGTTTCGTTAAAAAGGTAATTGTCTTGTGCAACATAAGCTACGCTCTTATTGTATTCTTCAAGCGACAAATCTCTGATATTTACACCGCCGATTTCAATACTTCCGCTGTCTGTATCCCACAGAGAAGCTATGAGTTTTGCAATTGTTGATTTACCGCTGCCCGAAGGACCTACAATAGCGTTTACACTGCCCGAATCCATACACATATTTATGTTGTGCAGGACTTCTTCATCGTGATAACCAAAGCATATATCTTTAAGTCTTATAGAATAATCATAAGGCTTTTTCTTTGATTTTTCGGGTCTGTCAAGTTCCTTTTGGGTGAGAATACCTGCCACTTCGCCCACAACAGTGCCTATTTTGCCGAGGTCATCGGTGTAGCTCATAACGGCAATGAGCGGTCCTACAATGCTCAGTGCAAGAATAATGCACATTACAAAATTTGCAACAGAAAGACTGCCGTTTAAAATAAACATTGCGCCAAACGGCAAAACGGTGAGAAGTGTGTACGGGGTAAGAACAAGCGAAATGCTATGGTAAATACAGCATTTGCGCATCCAGCCGATATACGCCTCTGCTCCCTCTTTAGCGGCTTTTGTGAATTTTTCGTAAGAGGAGTCCGCCTTGCCGAATACCTTTATAACCTCAATGCCGTTTATGTATTCCACTGCCGCATTGTTAAGCGCCTTGGTTTTTTCGACCGCATTTTTAAAGTTTTCTTCATAGCCGATAAACATTCCAAAGGTTGAGCAAAAGCCGAGCACAACGGTTACAAGCGAAAGCAAAGCCATTCGCCAATCAATTATGAATAAATACGCAAGAACAACAATCGGAGGAATTATGTTTGAAGTAAATTCCGGCAAAATATGCGCAAGCGTTGTTTCTATGCTGTCTATTCGCTCGACCATTATGTTCTTAAGCGTACCCGATGATGTATCTTTAACATATCCGAGCGGCACTCTTGAAAGTTTGTCGCAGGTTTCTTTACGAATCTGACCGAGTACGCTGAAAGTAGCTTTGTGTGAAAAAGCAGTTGAAATCGAATGGCATATTTCGGCTATAACAAAAGAAGCCGCTATCATTGCAATTTCAATCAGATACACCGAAAAGTTTTTCTCTCCGTTTAACAGTTTGTTGATAACATCACCTATAATGAAAAACGGTATCAGCTTGAACAATACATTCAAAACCGCAAGCACTACGCTTACTGAGTAAAGAGATTTTTGCCTGCCTGCCCACTGCATAATCCATGCCGCAGAGGATTTTTCTTTTTTCATTATTCCACTCTCCTTTGATAAAATAGTTAGTTTAAGCTAACTTTTATTTAAAAATTTTCGTATCTGCCTATACAGATACGAAAAAATTATACTGATTTTAAAATGATATACCGAAAAGTTTTTCCCAGCCTCCGGTATAAAACATTTTCAGCTTTTTGACACGCTCAATCGCAACGCTCTTTTTCATATCGTGAACCACAATTTCAAACATTGCCGAAAACATACCGCTCGACACCATATGAATAAAGTCCTTGTCAAGCTGCGGAATTTCCGTTCCGCTTTTTCGCATATCTTCAATAAATTTAAGGGTTGACTGCGTTTCTCTTTCAACAAGATTATGTATAAAAGAAGTAAACTCCGTGCCGTCAGCCTTACAAAGCAGCAATTTAAAATTATCGTAATGTTCGTAAATATAGTTGAGCATTTGCGTGATGGAATCCGTTGAAACTCTGGTCATAGCATTTTGCTGTTCACTGCTCGACAAAGTCTGAAAATTTTGCAAAGTAACATCATAAATAGAATATATTTTATTTGCATACGGTTCAACCAGCGAAGCAAATAAATCCTCTTTAGTAGAAAAATATTTGTAAAACGCACCTGTGGTAAGTCCTGCATTTTTTACTATTTGTCTTAATGAGGCATTGGCAAAACCTTTTTCCATAAATTCATCAAGAGCCGCTTTTTCGATTTTTGCCTTTGTTTCTTCATTACCTGTCATTTAAATTACCTCGCAAAAGATAACAGCGTTATATAACACTGTTATCTTATCATTTTTTTATAATTTTGTCAACATTTTTTACATAAACAAACAGGTTATAAGGTACACTCTCTTAAAAAAATTAAGAATATATTGTAAGAAAATTAAATTTGCAGAAAGCTTATTCTGCAAATAAAATTATATCGTTTGCCTGCGGCTTAGCACAGGCAAGTTTTCCAACAAAGGTTGCTATGCTGCCCATTATTACAACATTTGAGCAAAGCAACACCCACTGACTTACCACATTGCCTGCAATATATTTTTTACTTTCCGAAGCTGTACCGATCAGTCGTTTATTTATCATCATACGCAAACCACCTTTAAATTAGTTTTAACTAACTCATTAAACCACAAATCTACATTTTTTTCAAGTGACAAATTCTGATAATCGTTACATCGGCAATGTTAACGCTAAAAAAACAGATGCAAAACTCAAATTCGTTTTACATCTGTTTTTATGTATTGTGGTTATTATAGCTTTTGAATTACAATTTTTCTGTATGTATTAAACTTTACCCATTTCGCAAAGAATTTTGAATCGTTAATATCTTCAAGATTTTTGTATTCGTCAAGCATTATTTTGATTTTCTCGTCACTGTCTGCAAGAATCTCAAAGCCTCTGCCGTTAATAACAGGAACACCGCTGTATTTGTAATCATCTGCAGGAGTAATGGCTGTAACCACCTTATTGCGAACGCTTACCGCAACAAGATCACGAAGTACAATAATATCAAAGCTGTCAGGATATGAGTAGCTGTCGCCGCTTGTCGGAATTTCGTCACCGACAGTGTAAGTTTCTCTTACAGGCTGATATTTAAGTACATTAAGGCTTGTGGTATCATAGTAGAATTCTTCAAAAATATCTCCTCTTGCCTCAAGCTCGCCGTTTTTGAACGAAGCTTTTTCAGAACCCGATACGCCTTTCTGACTTACCTTTTCAACCACACCGCATGCCGAAGTCATATTCGTTACACGGTTTATAAGTATAAGTTCACCTAAAGTTTTGTGAGCAGAGAACAAGTCGGCAACAATCGGCTCGGTAAGTAAAAGATTACATACCGCAATACCGTTTTTATTTAAAGTATCTGCCTTGATATGCTCGCCTGTATTTACATCAACAGCATATTCAATACCTGTAATAATACCGCTGATTGTCTTTGTACCGAGTTTTACAAGATAATCTGTACCGACCGCAAGAGGTTCGTCGTCCATCCAAAGAATTGATACATTAAGTTTCTGATAAGACGCAAGTTTTGTGTCCTTTGCAATTACACAGCCTCTTGACACATCAACTTCTTTATCAAGTGTAATTGTAACAGGCTGACCCTTAAATGCGGTTTTTACATCTTTGCCTGCCGCAAGAATTTGCTTTACCTTAGCTTTTTCGTTGCTCGGCAATGCAATGATTTCATCGCCCACATTTACACTGCCCGACTCAATCTGTCCCTGAAAACCTCTGAATGTGTGATCAGGACGGCAAACTCTTTGAACAGGCATATAAAAGCCATCTTCCTCTTCCGAGGCAGATACATCAACTTTTTCGAGGTATTCAAGGAGCGGAACTCCGTTATACCAGGGAATGTTCTGTGACTTTACCGTAACATTGTCGCCCTCTGTGGCAGAAAGCGGAATAATGTAGATATTTTCAAGAGAAAGCTCTTTTTTAAGCTCGTCAATCTGTGCTACGATTTCATTAAAACGCTGTTCACTGTAATTTACAAGGTCCATTTTATTTACCGCAAAAACAAAATGTCTTATACCCATAAGTTTGCAGATTCTTGCGTGTCTTCTTGTCTGCACAAGTACACCCTGAGATGCGTCTATAAGAATTACGGCGAGGTCTGCAAAAGACGCACCTACCGCCATATTTCTTGTATATTCCTCATGGCCGGGGGTATCGGCTACAATAAAACTTCTGTTATCGGTTGTAAAATAACGGTAAGCAACATCTATTGTGATGCCCTGTTCACGCTCTGCCATAAGACCGTCAAGCAAAAGCGAATAGTCAATGTCACCATTACGGCTGCCTACCTTACTGTCAAGCTCAAGAGCTTTTTCCTGGTCGGCGTAAATTAACTTTGCATCATACAGAATATGACCTATAAGTGTAGATTTACCGTCATCCACACTTCCGCAGGTAATAAACTTCAATAAACCTTTCATTAGAAATAGCCCTCCCTTTTTCTGCGTTCCATACTGCCTGCCGCCTCGTTGTCAATAACTCTTGAGGTACGCTCGGAAGACACAGAGCTTAAAGTTTCGTCAATGATTTCGTCAAGGGTAGTTGCGGTTGATTCAATACCGCCTGTAAGAGGATAACAGCCGAGTGTTCTGAAACGAACCGACTTGTACTCCGGTACTTCACCCTCTTTGAGCGGGAATCTGTCATCGTCAACCATTATAATATTGCCGTCACGATATACAACAGGTCTTTTCGCCGCAAAATAAAGCGGAACAATATCTATATTTTCTCTCTTTATGTACTGCCAGATGTCTTTTTCTGTCCAGTTTGAAATCGGGAAAACTCTTATGCTTTCGCCCTTGTTGATTTTAGTGTTGTAAAGTTTCCACATCTCGGGGCGCTGATTTTTAGGGTCCCAAGCCTGCGCCTGATTTCTGAAAGAGAAAATCCTCTCTTTTGCTCTTGACTTTTCTTCATCTCGTCTGCCGCCGCCGAATGCCGCTGTAAAGCCGTACTTTGTAAGTGCCTGCTTTAAAGCCTGTGTTTTCATAATATCCGTATAAGCAGCGCCGTGGTCAAACGGATTTATACCCTGCTTTATTCCCTCTTCGTTGGAATAAACAATCATCTCAATGCCAAGTTTTTTTGCTGTATCGTCACGGAATTTAATCATATCTTTAAACTTCCATGTAGTGTCTATGTGCATAAACGGGAACGGCGGCTTTTCAGGGTAAAAAGCCTTCATTGCGAGGTGGAGCATAACAGAGCTGTCCTTGCCTATTGAATAGAGCATAACAGGCTTTTCGCACTCTGCGGCTACCTCTCGGATTATATATATAGCCTCTGCTTCAAGCTCATCTAAATGTGAAAGCTGACTCATTCTTATTCCTCCTCAGTACTTATTCGATTCCTTTTGGTTAATATCTATCTTAATGGTTTCACCCTCAGGCTTTTCAATTATCCAACTAAGTATATCGCCCTTTTTCTCGGTATGAACAAGACTGCCCATACCGCCGATATCTGCACCAAGATAAAAGCTGATTGCATATGCAGGACATTCCTTAATACATGAAGTACAGCCCCAGCAATCTTTCGGATACTTTATGTAAGCACGGTTGTCACTGTCAAGCTTTATAAGACTGCCGGGACATACATTTCGGCATCTTCCGCAGCCTATGCACTTCTGCTTGTCAATCGCAATGCTCATAGCTTTTACCTCCCTCTACCAAATCTCGGATAATTATTTTAATTTCGCCGTTTTCGAGGCGTGAATTTACATATTTATTAAAGTTTTTGTCATCCTTATTCGGATAATCAAGGTTTTCCGCAAAGCTGTGCCAACGGGTTTCCTTTCTTGCCTTTAAGTGAGCAATTACACTTCTGCAA
>ULKT01013778.1_pt1 | contig 10665 bp, 5 predicted proteins | sample 1951201 | NCBI WGS metagenome assembly ULKT01 (sample SAMEA4835505, study PRJEB28245) | human gut metagenome | biome: gut microbiome; material: fecal sample | place: Denmark | collected 2008
GTTAAAGAATATCAGTTTAGGTTATTCACTACCCAAATCACTGATTAAAAAAATTCTATTACAGAATGTACGTATCTATGTCAGTGCAGATAACTTGATAACTTGGAATTTGGATAAAAAATTCAAAAGTTATGATGTAGAATTAGGTGGTGTTGATGGTTTGCTTGATGGAGGCGGTACAGTTCCATTGGCGAGAACATTTACTGCGGGAATTAATCTAACTTTCTAACTTATAAACCAGATATATATGAAAAAAATATCCTATATTTTTGCTTCTATACTGTTGACTGCTTCATTAAGCGGCTGCAATGATTTTTTGGATGTAACTCCTTCTGACCAGTATTCAGATGCAAGTGTTTTCACTAGTACTGAAGGAGCACAGCAGGTGTTAATTGGTGCTTATGACTGGTTTACTAATGGCCATTACGCTCATTATACCAATCAATATATTTTCTTTATGCCTGATGTGATGGCTGATGATGCAATGGTAAACAGTACAGGTAACTATAATCGTTTTGTTTCACCTTATCAATACTCTATTACTCCAAGCAGTACTTATTCTGTGGATCCTTGGATTGGTTGCTATAGCTTAATTGATAACTGTAATGCTATTTTAGATAATTTAGAAACATTACCGGAAAGTAGTGAACGTAATCGTATTGAAGGAGAGTCTTTGGCATTGCGTACCTATGCATATCACTATTTGATTAGAATGTATGCAAAACCTGTTAATAAATATCCTGATAATCCAGGAGTTATTCTTCGTTTAACATCTTCAACTACAGACATACCTCGCTCTACGGTAAAAGATTGCTATGTTCAAATGGTGAATGATATTGAAAAGGCTTGTACTTTATTGACAGGTACATCCTCTTCTTCAAAATGTTACATAACAGAACAGGCAGCTCATGGAATTGCTGCTAGAATTTATTTAGACTTAGGCGATTACACTAATGGAACGTCACATGCAAACAAAGCTTTATCAGAAATTACATTGATGTCAAAAGCTGATTATAAAAACAAGTTCTGTGAAAATAACACTGAAACAATATGGTATTTTACATGTACCTCTACTGACAAGCAATCATTCTTATCGTTGCCAGCATTTTGGTACTATTGTGACCAAGATTCTACTTATGTAAAAGACGGGTACAGTTCTCTAGGTGTTGCAAAAGAGTTGATTGATATTTTTGATGATATAGATATCCGTAAAACTTTATTTGTAAAGATAGATGGCAAATATTACAAACGCAATGGCAGCTATGTCACATGCAAAATTAACAGCCGGAAGAATGACGATAGCGATGGAACAAAAGGCTCTGGTACAGTAGCTTTCGCTGAAGGTGATTATAATATGATGCGTGGTTCTGAAATGTATTTAATTATAGCTGAACTAGCCGCTGATAATAATCATGAAGATGAAGCCTTAGCTGCTTTGAATAAAGTGAGGGAAGCACGCGGTATAAGTGCATATTCAGGCACAGGTGATGTTTTAAAAACAGAGATACAGAATGAACGTCGTCGTGAACTTTTTGCTGAAGGTCACCGTTTATTTGATCTTAAGCGCAGAGATTTACCAATGGACCGTTCAAATTTAACATTGGATTGGAGCAGAGTCGGATTGATTCCTGCCAGTTCAGACAAATTAGAAATGCCCATACCTCAAGATGAAATTGATGCGAACGGTGCGTTAACAATAGCAGACCAGAATCCCGCATATAAATAACTAATATACAGCAAATATTGTTATTCGGTACTAAGGAAAGAACTGATATTTTCATTTAAATTGAGAATATCAGTTCTTTTATAATATATAGTCAAAATATATTTAAAACAAAAATGAAGTAAACACTTTATTTCAGTAGAATAAAGGTAGAAAATTATTTCTTTTATACTTCTCAAACAATTTATATAGCAGAAAAGCAGGTAAAGCGAAGAAATACTTTTGTGCTGATTATCAGTTATTTACATAAATAATTAGTTCCGCAAAGACTTTGGTAGTTTCCTTTATCGGAATGGCTACACAAGAAGTGCCAGTTAAAGCAAACTTGAATATTGTATTAAAGTCTGATACAGAACAGCTTGAAGAGGTAATGGTGGTGGCTTATGGTACAGCGAAAAAATCTGCATTTACAGGTTCGGCTGCTACTATAAAAAATGAAAAAATAGCGACGAGACAAACTTCAAATGTGACAAATGCTTTGGCGGGTCAAGTAGCCGGAGTACAAACTACGAGTAATAATGGTCAGCCGGGCAAAGATGCTGAAGTGCGTATTCGTGGTATTGGATCTATATCGGCTAGTAACAAGCCTTTGTATGTGGTAGATGGAGTTCCGTATGATGGTGAAATTTCTGCTATCAGTACTTCTGATATAGAATCAATGACAGTGTTGAAAGATGCTGCTTCTAATGCTCTGTATGGTGCACGTGGTGCTAATGGTGTAATCTTGATTACTACCAAGCGTGGTAAGAGTGGGGAAGCCCGTGTTACTTTTGACGCTAAATGGGGTGTGAATAAACGTGGAGTACCTAATTATGAAACAATTACGGATCCGGCTACATTCTATGAATTAAACTATTCTTCTATTTATAATGCCGATTTGAAAGGATATGCGGCAGCCGGAGATTTGGCTAAAGCTAATGCGTACGCTAATCAAGCAATGCTTTCTTCTACATATTTGGGATATCAGGTGTATTCCATTCCTCAAGGACAGCAACTGATCGGTATGGATGGCAAATTGAATCCTAATGCGACATTAGGTTATTCTGATGGTACATATTATTATACTCCGGATAATTGGTCGGATGAAATTTTTGAAAATAACCTGCGTCAAGAGTATAATTTAAGTATCAGCGGTGCGACTGAAAAAATGAATTATTATATGTCGGCCGGCTATTTGGATGATAAGGGAATTGTTCCTAACTCTGGTTTCCAACGTTATTCTGCACGTTTGAAAGCTGACTATCAAGTGAAGCCTTGGCTGAAGATGGGAGGAAATGTATCATTTACTCATTATGATAGCCGTGAACAGGATACTGAGGGTGGTACATCAAATGCAAACATCTTTTATGCATCAAATATTATGGGAGCCATTTATCCTATGTATGTTCGTGATGCACAGGGTAATATTATGGTAGATAATCGAGGTTTCCTTCGTTATGATTATGGAAAGCCAGGACAAGATTCAAATGGTAGCCGTAATACGATTCCTAATGCAAATCCGTTGGCAAGTTATATGCTGGATAAAATGAAATATTCGGGTGATGTGGTTAGTGGAAAATGGTCTGCTGATATTGATATTTGGAATGGAATCAAGGCAAAAGTGAATATAGGTGTTGATGTAAATAATGTGCGTGCTACAGAGATGGTTAACCCCTTCTACGGACAGTATTCTGAAACTAGCGGAGTCGGAGGTTTGATCAGTGTATCTAGTGAGCGTACATTTAGTGTAAATCAGCAGTATTTGTTGACATACAACAAAACATTTAATGATGTTCATAATGTGGATATTTTGGCCGGACATGAAAGTTATGACTATAAATATCAATATTTGTACGGACAACGTGAGAAATTGTATGATCCGAATGTTCCTGAATTAGGCAATGGTATTATGAACCAGAGCAATAATTCATATTCTCGTAATTATGCAACAGAAGGATGGCTGTTCCGTGCACAATATGACTATGATGGACGGTATTTTGTTTCAGCTTCTTTCCGTCGTGATGCTTCTTCTTGTTTTCACCCGGATAATCGTTGGGGTAACTTCTGGTCTGTAGGAGCTGGATGGTTATTAAGCAAAGAGAAATTCTTGGAAAACCAGTCTTGGATTGATATGTTGAAATTTAAAATCAGCTATGGTTTGCAAGGTAATGATAACTTGATGTTCCAAGGTGGTTTGTACCGTAACTACTATCCGTATCAAGACCAGTATACATTGGCAAACAGTAATGGCGATTTTTCAACTTCTCTATATTATAAAGGTAATAAGGAAATTACTTGGGAAACTTCACACAGCTTTAATACTGGATTTGATTTCGCTTTTTGGGGTGGTAAGTTAGGTGGTTCTGTTGAGTACTTCTCACGTAAAACAACCGATATGCTTTATTTCAAACCGGTAGCAGCTTCAATGGGTTATTCCCGTTTTCCTGAGAATGTGGGGTCAATGGTAAACCGTGGGGTTGAATTGGACTTGTATTCCAATATAATTGAAAACAAGAATTTTTCCTGGAATGTAAACTTTAATCTTACACATTTTAAGAATAAAGTCTTGGAATTATCTCCAGAACTGAATGGACAATTGATTGACGGTGCCCGGATTTATCGTGAAGACGAGTCTATGTACCAGCTTTATTTACCTAAATATGTAGGTGTGGATTCTGAAACAGGAGAGAGTCTGTGGGCGCTGGTGACTCCGGATGAGAATGGTAATACAGTTACGAAATCTTATTCTGTCGCTTCTGAAAACAGATTCGCATCAGGTGATATTCTACCTAAAGTTTATGGTGGTTTTGGAACAAGTGTTACAGCCTATGGCTTTGATCTCTCTGTTTCGTTTGCATACCAGCTTGGTGGACGTATTCTGGACTATACTTATCAAGGATTGATGGATGTGGCAGCCACAGGTAGTGCTTTGCATAAAGATATGTTAAAAGCATGGACTCCTGAAAATAAAAATACGGATGTTCCTCGTATGAATATTAATGACCAATATACGAACAGATTAACAGATCGTTTCTTGACTAGTTCGGACTATTTAAGCTTGCAGAATATTACATTGGGTTATACTTTGCCGAAGAATCTGACACGTAAAATGCAGATTGACGGTGTCCGTGTATTCTTTGTTGCAGATAATGTGGCTTTGCTGACAGCTCGCAAAGGGTTGGACCCACGTCAAGGTTATGTGGCTGCTGACAATGTATATTCACCTATCCGCACAATTTCCGGAGGTATATCTTTAAATTTCTAATTTAGCAACCCATTTTTAAGAATATGAAATTGTCAAATAAATATATAGCATTTGCAGGTGTCGCTTTATTAATGGCATCTTGCGATTTGGATAAATTTCCTGAAGGAGATTACATATCTGAAGAACAGAAAGAAGATATAATCAATGGCAGACCCAATTTGATAACTGCTGAAGTGAACGCCATGGCAGCCAAATTAAATACTTTTGGTACGATTTCAGATGATGCCACTACTTATCATAATGACTATGGAATTCCTGCCGTGTTTATGATACTGGAATCAGGAGGACAGGACTTGGTTGCATTGGTTAATGGATATAACTGGTTTAGAACATCTCAAAATTATAGCGACAGGGTATACGATAGTTCAAGCGATGAATTGATTTGGAAAACGTTCTATAATCACTTGAAAGCTGCAAACAATGTGCTGAAATTGATAGCGGCAGATACGGAAGATTCTTCTTTGAAGGTTTATCGTGGCCAAGCTTTAGCTGCTCGTGCTTATGACTATCTGAACTTGGTTCAAATTTATCAGTTTACTTATGCAGGTCATGAAAATAGTCTGGCAGTACCTATTGTTACAGAAACAATGACTGATGAAGATATGCAGAATAATCCGCGTGCAACTGTACAGCAGGTGTATGACCAGATTATGAGTGACTTGAATACGGCTGCTGATTTATTGACCGGGTATGATAATGGCTCAAACAAAGATCAGATTGACGAGGCGGTAGTTTACGGATTGCGTGCTCGTGCCAATCTGTTAATGCAAAAATGGGCGGATGCAGCTAAAGATGCAGAACGTGCCATTGCTGGCGGTACACCTCAGACTTTAGCCCAGGTATCTACTCCTACCTTTAATTCAGCATCGGCAAGTTCATGGTTATGGGGAGTGATGATTACGCCTGATAATGATGTTGTCCAGACAGGTATTATCAACTGGCCTTCGCACTTGTGCTCTTTTACCGGGAACGGTTATACTTCAGGAGTGCCTGATGGATATAGAAAGGTGAATTCTGCATTATATGATTTAATACCCGAAACAGATATCCGTAAACAATGGTTCTTGTCTCCGGATAATAAATCTTCATTGATTGATAATGAGCAGATTGAGGGTACTTCCATCGTTGAATATTTTGGTTTGACTCCGTATGTAAATACAAAGTTCGGAGCTTATCAAAGTATATTTGGTAACACAACCAATGCGTCAGACTGGCCTTTGATGCGTGTTGAAGAAATGTATCTGATAAAGGCTGAGGCAGAAGCCATGGGTGGTAATCTGAGTGGCGGAAAGAGTACATTGGAAAATTTTGTACGGACATATCGGGATCCTTCTTTTACAAGTAAAGCTAATTCAGCACAGGATTTTCAGGATGAGGTTTGGTTGCAGCGTCGTATGGAACTTTGGGGAGAAGGTTTCTCACTGTTCGATATCCTACGCTTGAAAAAGCCGGTGGTTCGTAAGAATACGAATTATGACCCGTCTGTACAATATAATTCAGCAGCAGAAGCGCAGATCCTGATCTATCGGATTCCGCAATGTGAAATGGAAACCAATTCCGGAATCAGTGACACTGATAACAATCCGGCTGCTCCACAACCACAACTATAGGGAATAACTGTAATAAAAAAGAGGATGACGTTCAACGTTCATCCTCTTTTTTTGTTATATTTGTCGCGAACTTATTTAGATTGATAGATAAATGAAAGAATTTGTAATTTCTGAAGCACAGGTTGAAACTGCCATCTTAGTTGGTTTGATTACTCAGACACAAGATGAGCGTAAGACCAAGGAGTATTTGGATGAGTTGGAGTTCTTGGCCGAAACGGCCGGAGCAACAGTGGTGAAAAGGTTTACTCAGAAACTGCCTGCTGCCAATTCCGTGACTTATGTCGGTAAAGGAAAGCTGGAAGAAATCAAGGAATATATTCATCAGGAAGAGGAAAATGAGCGTGAAGTCGGAATGGTGATTTTTGATGATGAACTTTCTGCCAAGCAGATACGTAATATAGAAGCTGAACTGAAAGTGAAGATTTTGGACCGTACTTCGCTGATTCTGGATATTTTTGCCATGCGGGCTCAAACTGCAAATGCTAAAACACAAGTGGAGCTGGCCCAATATAAGTATATGCTGCCTCGTCTGCAACGTTTGTGGACTCACTTGGAGCGTCAGGGAGGTGGATCCGGTGCCGGTGGAGGTAAAGGCTCTGTGGGATTACGTGGGCCGGGTGAAACTCAGTTGGAAATGGACCGTCGTATCATTTTGAATCGTATGTCATTGTTGAAAGAACGGTTGGCTGAAATTGATAAACAGAAGTCCACTCAACGTAAAAACCGTGGGCGTATGATACGTGTAGCTTTGGTAGGGTATACCAATGTGGGAAAATCTACTTTAATGAATTTGCTTTCAAAAAGCGAGGTCTTTGCTGAAAATAAACTTTTTGCAACATTGGACACCACAGTACGCAAAGTGATTATTGAGAATCTGCCATTTCTGCTTACAGATACCGTAGGATTTATCCGTAAATTACCAACGGATTTGGTTGATTCCTTTAAATCAACTTTGGACGAAGTGCGTGAAGCTGATCTGCTGATTCATGTGGTGGATATTTCTCATCCGGATTTTGAGGAACAAATTTCTGTGGTTGATAAAACGATTGCTGACTTGGGGGCAGGTGGAAAGCCTACCATGATTGTTTTTAACAAGATAGATGCTTATACCTATATAGAGAAAGCAGAGGATGATTTGACTCCTAAAACCAGGGAGAATATTACATTGGAAGAACTGATGAAGACATGGATGGCAAAATTGAATGATAATTGTATCTTCATTTCTGCCAGAGAGAAAATAAATATGGATGAATTGAAGACTATTATATATAATAAGGTGCGCGAGCTACACGTACAGAAGTATCCTTATAACGATTTTCTTTATCAAACCTATGATGAAGAATAAATACATATAGAAGATGAAAACTTATCGTTCACTTACACAAGAAGAAATACAACAATTAAAAGAGAGATCATGCACTGCGGTTGATTGGGATGAAATTGAAGTAGTAGAGAACTTTAAGACGGACTATATTTATCATACCCGTTTTTCCGGAAAGGTCAGATTGGGGGTCTTTGAAGATGAGTTTACGTTGGCAGGTGGTATGCGTAAACATTCCGGATTGTATCATGCGACCTTGCATAATGTAACGGTGGGCGATAATTGTTGTATTGAGAATATAAAGAACTATATAGCCAACTATATCATTGGGGATTATGCATTTATAGAGAATGTAGATATCATTCTGGTAGATGGCCGGAGCAAGTTTGGGAATGGCGTTGAAGTAGCTGTATTGAATGAAACGGGTGGACGTGAAGTGCCTATTCATGATCGTCTGTCAGCGCATCAGGCCTATATTCTGGCATTGTACCGTCATCGTCCTGAATTGATTTGCCGGATGAAAGCCATTATTGACCGGTATGCTGAAGAGAATGCTTCGGATACAGGTACTATTGGCCACCATGTTACCATTGTTGATGCGGGATATATAAAGAATGTACGAATAGGTGATTATTGTAAGATAGAAGGGGCGGGACGATTGAAAAACGGTAGCTTGAACAGTAATGAGCAAGCGCCTATTCATATCGGCTATGGAGTGGTATGCGATGATTTTATTATATCAAGCGGCTCCAATGTGGAAGATGGAACTATGTTGACCCGTTGCTTTATCAGCCAGGCATGTCATTTGGGACATAACTATTCTGCATCCGATTCTTTGTTTTTCAGTAATTGTCAAGAAGAGAACGGTGAGGCATGTGCCATTTTTGCCGGACCCTTTACGGTGACTCATCATAAGTCTACTTTGCTGATTGCCGGAATGTTCTCTTTTATGAATGCGGGTTCCGGCTCTAATCAAAGCAACCATATGTATAAGTTAGGTCCGATTCATCAGGGGGCTATGGAGCGTGGGGCGAAGACTACTTCCGATTCTTATATTTTATGGCCCGCACGTGTAGGTGCATTTTCTTTGGTTATGGGGCGTCATGTGAATCATGCCGATACTTCTAATCTGCCTTTTTCTTATCTGATAGAGCAGCAAAATACCACTTATCTGGTGCCAGGGGTGAATTTGCGGAGTGTAGGTACGATTCGGGATGCTCAAAAGTGGCCTAAACGTGACAAACGTAAAGATCCGAACCGTTTGGATCAGATTAATTATAACCTGTTGAGTCCCTATACTATTCAGAAAATGATGAAAGGGCGTAGTATTCTGAAAGAATTACGTAAAGTATCCGGAGAAACTTCAGAAACTTACTCTTACCAAAGTGCGAAAATTAAGAATTCTTCTTTAAATAATGGCATTCGTTTTTATGAAACGGCTATTCATAAATTTTTGGGTAATTCATTAATCAAGCGTTTGGAGGAGGTTCGTTTTAGCAGTGATGAGGAAATCCGTGCCCGGTTGATTCCTGATACAGAGATAGGGACAGGAGAATGGGTGGATATTTCCGGATTGATCGCTCCTAAAAGTGAAATAGAGAAGTTGATGGCAGATATAGAATCTGGAATCCTGACTAATGTGGATCAGATTCATGACCGTTTTGTTGAGATGCATCGTAATTATTATACATACGAGTGGACATGGGCGTATGGGAAGATGCTTGAGTTTTATAATCTGCGTTCCGATGAAATAACGGCAAAGGATGTTATTGCTATCGTAAAGAAGTGGCAGGAGGCTGTTGTCGGATTGGATAAAATGGTCTATGCCGATGCGAAAAAGGAATTTTCTTTGTCTGCTATGACGGGGTTCGGTGCAGATGGATCACGTGAAGAAATGGAGCAGGATTTTGAACAGGTGCGTGGGGTATTTGAAAGTAATCCGTTTGTGACAGCGGTATTGCAGCATATTGAAGCGAAAACAGCGTTGGGTAACGAGTTGATAGAACGGATTGCTTCTATATGATATTTTTGATGAGAGTATCCAGACTAAGATGAACCTTCGGAAAAGTTACAGATGGTAGTTACATATAAAAAGAGCCGTATGAATGCTGGAGTAGTCATACGGCTCTTGCTATTGGATGACATTTGAGCTTGTTTGGATACTTCCTTTTTATTTTTTTACCACAGGTAGTATAACTCTGCTTGCAGCTCCTTGCTGATGATAAATTTTGATCTTTTGTTTCATCACAAAATCTTCTACCGTACAATGATAGGTATCAATAAACCTTTGTGGATTGCGGTCAATAATGGGGAACCAGGAACTTTGAATTTGAATCATCAGTCTGTGTCCCGGCAGGAATGTGTGTGCCACATCATACAGTGTGTAATTAACCGGAGTTATTTCTTCCGGTTTGAAAGGCAGGGGATTGTCGAATCCCTTACGGAAGCGTCCTCTGAATAATTCGCCACGAATCATCAGCTGGTACCCACTCATTGGGTAGTCACTCTTTAAATAACTGCGTGCAGTTTTGGAATATTCAAATTTTTCAGGATATACATCAATTACTTTCACCATAAAATCAGCGTCAGTACTACTGATGGCAGTCATTAATTCCACTTCTATAGGACCGGCCAATGTTAAAGTATCACATAGCGGCTCCGTCATGAAAGTAATGACATCGGGACGTGAAGTAGCAAAGCGTTGGTCATCTACCATGAATTCTTTTGTCCGGTAAGTGGTAGGGTTTGCCGTATAGGGTACCGGACG
>ULKT01000693.1_pt1 | contig 10661 bp, 6 predicted proteins | sample 1951201 | NCBI WGS metagenome assembly ULKT01 (sample SAMEA4835505, study PRJEB28245) | human gut metagenome | biome: gut microbiome; material: fecal sample | place: Denmark | collected 2008
GGGAATTGCGGAAATTACAGGAAAATTAAAATGTCATGAATTTGATGTTTTTGAGCTTTTTTTTGTATACTTTAAGGATACTTAATCGTTATAGTAATGCTGTGGTTACGGGTTACACTGAAAGGTGTGGACAGTAACATGATACGAGATAGCAAATAACTATAAATGAAAGGGATACTTTATGAAAAAAAGAGTATTATCAGCCATGCCGTCACAGACGTTTGCAGAAGGAGCGTTGGATGCGGCGCAGCAGACAGGCAAACTAAGCTATGATGGCTACAAAAAAGTGTGGAGCGATGAGTTTAATGGTGATTCATTAAACCGTGCTGACTGGAATGTGGAGACACATGAAAAAGGATGGGTAAATAATGAGCTGCAGGAGTATGTAGACTCGGCTGAAAACATTCAGGTAAAAGATGGAAAATTAATAATAAATCCGGTCAAAAAAGTTACTGATGGTGGTACCGGCTCAACAAAAGAAGCAGCTTCCTATACATCAGGAAGAGTTTCAACACAGAATAAGCAGACCTTCATATATGGACGATTTGAATGCCGTGCAAAGGTTCCAAAGGGACAGGGGTACCTTCCTGCATTCTGGCTTATGGCAAATGATGAGAATGTATATGGTCAGTGGCCAAGATGTGGCGAAATTGACTGCATGGAAGTAATGGGTCAGGAGACAAACAAGGCTTACGGAACCCTCCATTACGGAAATCCTCATTCACAGTCACAGGGTACATATACTATAACGGATGGAGCCGATTTCTCTGATGATTTCCACATATATACCTGTGACTGGGAGCCGGGGAAAATCACATGGTATGTGGATGGAGTTAAATACCACGAGGAGAGCGAATGGCACTCAACAACAGTAGGACAGGGAACACTTGCATATCCGGCACCATTTGACCAGCCATTTTACATTATCTTAAATCTTGCTGTTGGTGGAAGCTGGGTTGGAAATCCAAACGATGAGACAAGCTTTGAGAATAATCCATATGTGATCGATTATGTCCGTGTATATCAGAAGGATAGCTACGATGAAGATGTTAAACGCCCCGGTGAGATAAGTTTAGTTATGTCATGAATCTGATATTTTAAGAAATAATTTTGTATAATACACTGCTGCAAAAATGTATATTATATTACGAAAATGGATCACTGCTGAATATACGTTGGAGGCAGTTATAACCGTAGATCACATAATTAAGTAGAGAATGGAGTAATGAATATGAAATACGGATATTTTGATGAATCAAAAAAAGAATATGTTATTACAAGACCTGACACACCGGCACCATGGGTAAACTATCTTGGATCGCCGGAGTATGGAGCAATTGTTTCCAATAATGCAGGTGGATACAGCTTTGCAAAGTCAGGTGCAAACGGAAGGCTTTTGAGATATGTGTTTAATCAGTTCGATGAGCCTGGCAGATATATTTATATCAGAGACAACGACAGCAAGGATTACTGGTCAGCTTCGTGGCAGCCTGTAGGAAAGGATTTGAATGAATACAAGAGTGAGTGTCATCATGGAACAGCATACACAAAGATGATGGCTGATTACAGCGGTATTCATTCAGAAGTAAGATATTACGTTCCGCTGAACAAGACATATGAAGTGTGGAATTTGAGCGTGACGAATAATTCTGATAAGGCAAGAAGCCTTAATATTACAGGCTACGCTGAGTTTACAAACAACAGCAACTATGAGCAGGATCAGGTGAATCTGCAGTATTCGCAGTATATTACAAAGACAGTATTTGTGGAGAACAGAGTGCGTCAGATGATCCATGCCAATCTTGACCGCATCGAGGATGGCAAGGAAATTGACAACAAGGATGTGGTAAACAGATTTATCGGACTAGCAGGAGCACCTGTTGACAGCTGGTGCGGTGACAGGGGAGAATTTCTCGGAGAATATCACAGATATGGCAATCCTGTCGGAGTAGAGAGCGGAAAGCTTAACAACCACGGCAACTACAACGAGAACAGCTGTGGAGCAATCACAACAGTATTGGAGCTGGCACCGGGTGAGACAAAGACAATAGCATTCTTAGTTGGAATGATAGATAATGAGACAGCAGGAAAGATTGTTGCTTCTTACACGGATACAAAAGCTGTCTGCGACAAAGAACTTGAGGAGCTTATCGCATACTGGCATGGACAGTTATCACATTTCCAGATTAATACACCAAGTGATGAGTTCAACACAATGATCAATACATGGAACGCATATAACTGTTTCATGACATTTATCTGGTCAAGGGCTGCATCATTTACATACTGTGGACTCAGAAACGGATACGGATACCGTGATACAGTCCAGGATATTCAGGGTGTTATACACCTTGCACCTGAGATGGCTGTTGAAAAGATCAGATTCATGCTCTCAGCACAGGTTGATAACGGTGGAGGACTTCCGCTTGTCAAGTTTACACACAATCCGGGACATGAGGATACTCCTGACGATGCTTCCTATGTACAGGAGACAGGACATCCGGCTTACAGAGCTGATGATGCATTATGGCTTTTCCCAACTGTATACAAATATGTATCAGAGACAGGAAATGTAGCATTTATAGATGAAGTCATTCCATTCGCCAACAAGGATGAGGGAACGGTTTACGAGCATTTAAAGAGAGCAATTGATTTTTCGATGAACCATCTCGGAAAACATGGAATGCCTGCAGGACTTTACGCAGACTGGAATGACTGCCTGAGGCTTGGTGCAGATGGAGAGTCAACCTTCGTAGCACTTCAGTTCTACTATGCAATGACTATATTAAAAGAGTTTGCAGCCTATAAGAAAGATGATGAATATATCGCATATCTTGATGAGAGCCAGGAAAAACTCGGAAAGATCATTCAGGAGCTTTGCTGGAACGAGGACAGATTTATCCGTGGATTTACAGGGGATGGACAGGTTATCGGAAAGCGTGATGATCCTGAGGCAAATATGTGGCTCAACCCACAGAGCTGGGCTGTTATAAGTGGATTTGCAAGTGATGAGCAGGCTGATAAGGCTCTTGAAATGGTATATGAAAGACTCAATACCGAGTATGGCGCCATTCTTATGGATCCTCCATATCATGCTCACGCATTCGACGGAGCACTTGCAGTGATATACAATGCGGGAACTAAAGAGAATGCAGGAATATTCTCACAGTCACAGGGCTGGATAATTCTTGCTGAGGCACTTAAAGGACATGGAGACAGAGCTTTTAAGTATTTTATTGAAAATGCTCCTGCCGCACAGAATGACAGAGCAGAGATAAGAAGACTTGAGCCGTACTGCTATGGACAGTTTACTGAAGGAAAAGCAAGTCCGAACTTTGGACGTTCACATGTACACTGGCTCACAGGAACTGCTTCAACAGTCATGGTTGGATGTGTAGAGGGAATACTTGGTATGCGTCCTGATTTCTATGGACTTCATATTGCTCCGTCTATTCCAAAGGCTTGGGATGGATTCGAGATAGAGAAGGATTTCAGGGGATGCCATCTTCATATAGTTGTAGAAAATCCTGATCATGTTGAGAGCGGATGTAAGAGCCTTCTTGTAAACGGACAGGCGGTTGAGGGAGACTATATTCCAAAAGAGCTTCTTAGCGAGCAGACAGAGATTGAGCTTACCATGTAAATTTTCCGTAGGTGGGATAATGGCAGCTATAGGATTGTATATGGTGTGTGAAAATTTGATTTGTAATTGTATAGAGGATTGATTGAAAATATGAAAAATATAGATTTTATAGACAAATACGGAACCTTCAGGATCAAAAATCCCGAAAACTACAGTGGGCTGTATCTGCCGCTTGCAGGGGAAAAAGGGCTTAAATCAAGCATTACACCAACTCTCGGCGGAGACAGTAAAACAAGCCAGAATACCTTTCTTCTGGAACCTGTTAGTATAGAAAATCTTCACAACAATAAAGGCACCAGAAATTTCTGGTGTCGGATTGTGGGAAAGGGCTTCTGGTCAGTATGCGGATCATCTGCACAGCAGGAGGCCGACAGATTTACAGGTAATCAGGATGAAAGTGAGCTTGAGGCAGGTTTAATGTGGCAGAAGCTGCACCGTGCTTCAAAGATATATGGGTTAGAGGCCGACACGACATCATTTGTCACACTTGATGGAAGCATGGAAGTCATGCTTGTGGAGATCACTAACAAGACAGATGAGGCTATGGAGATAGTCCCAATCGGGGCAATCCCAATCTATGGCAGAAGTGCTGACAATATCAGGGATCACAGACATGTGACATCACTTTTGCACAGAATAGAAACCACACAATACGGCATTGAGGTTACACCTGTCCTCTCATTTGATGAGCGTGGACACTGGAAAAATGATATAAGCTACTTCGTATATGGATCATCCGGAAACGGAGAAAGTCCTGAGAGTTTCTATCCTACCGTTGAGCAGTTTATAGGAGAGGGAGGCTCTTTCCTTATTCCTGAGGCAGTCAGAACTGAAAAAGCAGGTGCAAAGGCCGGAGAAAAATTTCAGGGAAAAGAAGCAGTCGGAGCAATAAAATTTGCAAACCGTATTATAAAACCGCTGGAGACGGTAAGCTATATCATGCTTGCGGGTCTTACGGAAAAAGAAAATGACGTAAATGCCATTACCGGACGGTACCGCAGTGTACTTGAAGTAAAAGAAGAACTAAACACCGTCAAGAAACACTGGATAGACAAGGTAAATATTGATTTTGAGACAGGAAATGCCAAGGAGGACAATTATCTTAAATGGATATGTTTTCAACCTATCTTACGAAGAATATACGGCTGTTCATTCCTTCCACATCATGATTATGGAAAAGGTGGAAGAGGCTGGAGAGATCTATGGCAGGACTGTCTTGCACTTTTACTGATGGAACCTTCGGATGTCCGCAGGATGATTGTAAACAATTATGGCGGTGTGAGAATTGATGGAACCAATGCGACTATTATAGGAAACGAGCCTGGCGAGTTTATTGCTGACAGAAATAACATCACACGTGTATGGATGGATCACGCATTCTGGCCATTTGTAACCACAAAGCTTTATATTGATCAGACCGGTGATACAGATGTACTGTTTGAGCATACGACGTACTTTAAGGATTACCAGTCCATGAGAGGCACAAGCCATGATGAAGCATGGAATACTACATATGGTAACAAACAAAGGACGGCAGGCGGTCAGATATATTTTGGAACGGTTTTAGAGCATATTCTGATCCAAAATCTGTGCGCTTTCTATGATGTGGGGGAGCACAACGAGATGAAGCTGCACGGTGCAGACTGGAACGATGCGCTCGATATGGCATGGGACAAAGGCGAAAGTGTTGCATTTACATGTGCATATGCCGGAAATCTGCTTGATATAGCAAAGTGTTTAAGAAATGTGGAAAAAATAAGCGGAATAAACAGGATTGAGGTGTTAGATGAGCTTAAGCTGCTGCTTGCTGATGACGAAATACTTTACAATTGCCCTGACAAAAAGCAGGAGCTTCTCATGAGCTATGCAAAGACATGTGAGAACTGTACAAGCGGAGGCACTGTTCTTGTCCCAATAGCTGCGATTTGCGAAAACCTGGAGCATAAGGCTGAGTGGATGATGAAAAACATCCGCGAAAACGAATGGATATCAGATGGCACGGATGGAGGCTGGTTCAACGGATATTATGACAATAACGGCAGACCGGTGGAACGATGTGAGAGTGGAGATGTACGCATGATGCTTACAGGACAGGTATTTGCCATCATGAGTGGAACCGCAAAAAAAGAACAGATCAAGGCAATCTGTAATAGTGCAGACAAATATCTGTTTGATCAAAAAGCCGGTGGCTACAGACTAAACACTGATTTCAAGGAAGAAAAGTTTGATCTTGGAAGAATGTTTGGATTTGCATATGGTGAAAAAGAAAATGGTGCTGTATTCTCACATATGGCTGTAATGTATGCCAATGCGCTCTATAAACAGGGCTTTATAAAAGAGGGTTACAAGGTATTAAAGACGCTTCTTGATACTGCGATGGACTTTGACAGAAGCAGGATGTATCCGGGAGTACCGGAGTATTTTGATAATGATGGAAGAGGTCTGTATTCATACCTTACAGGTGCCGCAAGCTGGTATATGCTTACTATGATAACATCTGTATACGGAGTCCATGGAGAGCTTGGAGATCTTGTTATTGAGCCTGCACTCATGCCACAGCAGTATAACGAAAAAGGTGATGCAAAAGTTTCGTTAGAATTTGCAGGTCATGGATTTGATATTTTAGTTCATAATCCTGATAAGCTCGAACCTGGGGATGCGCAGGTCAAAAGAGCACTCTGTGATGATGTAAAAGTGGAAAATGTTACAGGAAACAGCGTGCGTATTCCAAAGCATGCTATTGAAATGCTTTCTACAGACAAATGTCATACGGTTGAGATATACATAGAGTTATAGTTTATAAAATTAATAGCGTTTGATATCGTATCATTGGGTATCAGCTAAATAAAATTCCCACGCATGTTTGCGTGGGAATTTTTTGTGCGTAGTACAAGGCTTTTGGCATCAGGCTACCACATGGATTTGTAGTACCTGTCGCGATATTTCTTTGGTGTAAGCCCCGTAAAACCCTCGAATATCTGGATAAAGTGGCTCTGTGATGAAAATGACAGGTAGTTGGCTATATCTATAATCGGCTTATCTGAGTATTTGAGCAGGTGAGTCGCTTTTTCTATTTTCTTTTCCCTTATATAATCACTTATCGAAACACCGAGATTCTGCTTGAATACCCTTGAAAGATAGCTCTCGGAAAGACCTGTGTATGCAGCCAGATCAGCTATTGTGATACGCTCTTTTATGTTGCTGTATATATAGTCAACACACTGGGTAACAGGCTTTGAGAGGATAGACGATTTCTTCTGCAGCACCATCTTACCTGTGAAATCCTTTGCCATCTCGTGATGCAGGTCAGCAACCTGGCGTACGGTGGAGCAGCTGTCCATCTTAAGTATATAGAAGTCACTCAGACGGTATGCCTGCTCGGGCTCGAGTCCTCCATCAATACAGTATCTTGTGATCATGGCGGTTGTGACAACAAAGTGATATTTGATATTCTGTAAAGTATTTCTGGACAATACACCTGTTCCTTCAAGGTGTATAAATGCATCTTCTTTGCAGTTTTTTATTACATATTCCATATCCCCGGTTTTGACTGCGTTATAAAAACTATATTCAATACTTGGAGCACGATGCAGTGTTTCGCTCTCGCTGTCAACAAATTCTGCGTCATACCATTCTTTTGAAAGTGCCATAAAGGTTCTCCTTTGCAACAAAATATTAGATTTATGTCATCTTTCTATTATTATGACATGAATCTGATATTTTTACAATTGATTTAATATAAACGAAAACGGTTAAGGAGTAATATTACAACTGTAAACGAGATATCAAAATAGTTTCTATGGAGGAAATGAAAAATGAAACAGAAAGTGATTAGCACAATGCTGTTACTGTCTATGGGGGCAACACTCCTTGCAGGATGTGGATCAACAGCAGGAAACGGAACAAAAGGCGGAGCAGGCGCTTCTAATGCAGAAGAGGGAAAGGTTATCAATATCTATTCATGGAACGACGAGTTCAGAACAAGAGTTGAGGCTGTTTACCCAGAGGTTAAAGAAACTTCTAAAGATGGTACAATTACATACCTCAAGGATGGTACAGAAATTCATTGGATAGTAAATCCTAACCAGGATGGTGTTTACCAGCAGAAGCTTGATGAAGCTCTTTCAAAACAGGCGGATGCAGCAGCAGATGACAAGGTTGATCTCTTCTTATCAGAGACAGATTACGTATTCAAATATACAGATAAAGATGCAGACGTAGCAATGCCTCTTAAGGATCTTGGAATTGATTGTGACAAAGAGTTTGCTGATCAGTTCGATTTCACAAGAAAAACAGCTTCTGATTCAGACGGAGTACAGAGAGGTTCAACATGGCAGTGCTGTCCTGGACTTTTAGTTTACCGTCGCGATATTGCAAAGGATGTATTCGGAACAGATGATCCTGAAGCAATCGGTGAGAAGACAAAGGACTGGGATACATTAAAGGCTACAGCAGCGGAACTTAAGGCAAAGGGATACTACACATTATCTTCTTACGCTGATACATTCCGTTTATATGGAAACTCAATCGACAACTCATGGGTACAGCCTGGAGCAGATGAGGTTGTAGTGGATAAGAATATTACAAACTGGGTAGATGATTCAAAAGAGTGGCTTGATGCAGGATATGTTGATGCTAACGTTAAAGGCCAGTTTAATGATGACTGGAACAAAGCAATGGGTTCTCAGTCAAAGGTATTTGCATTCCTTTTCCCAGCATGGGGAATCGATTTCACACTTGCACCAAACTGGGATGGAGCAGCAGGATCATGGGCTGTTACAACACCACCACAGAATTACAACTGGGGCGGATCTTACATCCACGCAGCAACAGGAACAGATAACCCTAAGCATGTTAAGGATATCATCCTTGCTTTAACAGCAAATAAAGACAACTTACTCAAGATCTCTAAGGATTACTCTGATTTCACAAATACAAAATCAGGAATGCAGGAAGCAGCAAAAGATGATTCATTCGCATCAGACTTCCTTGGCGGACAGAACCCATTTGCTTACTTTGAACCGGTAGCTGAGAATATCAAGATTGCACCTCTTTCAGCATATGATCAGGGATGTGTAGAGCTCATCCAGAACGCATTCAGCGATTACTTACAGGGCAAGGTTGATTATGATAAGGCTAAGAAAAACTTTGAGACAGCAATTAAAGAGCGTTATCCTGATATCGAAAAGGTTACATGGCCGAAATAAGATAAATAAAACACTCTGCGGAGCCTTTGGGCTTCGCAGAGGTGACTTTGGTAGAAAGGAATTTGGCTCATGAAGAAGAAAAGAAAGAGCGTAAGCTATGCAAAATGGGGATATATCTTTATTCTTCCGTTTTTCATAACATATTTAATTTTTTCTCTGATTCCGTTAGTAGATACGGTAAGGTTTAGTTTTTTTGAATACTATAGATCCGGAATCAAAGAAATAGGACCGAATTTTGTGGGATGGGCTAACTATGCCGAGCTTCTTAAATCGGATATGATCACATATGGTAAGAATACTCTTATCCTCTGGGTTATCGGATTTATTCCACAGATTGTGGTTGCACTTGTTTTAGCAAACTGGTTTACTGATGCCAGATTAAAAATTCACAAATTACAGTTTTTTAAGGTAGTAATTTATCTGCCAAACCTGATCATGGCATCTGCATTTGCACTTTTGTTCTTTACGCTGTTCTCGACCAGTGGTCCTGTGAACTCAGTCCTGCAGTCTATGGGAGTGATCAGCAAGCCTATCGACTTTATGGGAAGTGTATTTGGAACCAGATCACTCATCGGCTTCATGAACTTCCTTATGTGGTTCGGTAATACGACTATTATGCTCATGGCAGCAGTTATGGGTATCAGTACAGAAGTATTTGAGGCGGCAGATCTGGATGGATGTAATGCATTGCAGAGATTCTTCTATATAACTTTACCGAGTATACGACCAATACTTGCATATACACTCATCACATCAATCATCGGTGGACTCCAGATGTTCGATGTACCTCAGATTCTGACAAACGGACAGGGAAATCCGGACAGAACGTCAATGACACTTATCATGTTCCTGAACAACCACTTAAAGAGTAAGAACTATGGTATGGCCGGAACATTGTCAGTATATCTGTTTATAGTCAGTGCAATTCTGTGCTTCATCGTATACAGAATGACAAATGACAGCGATCCTGACGGATCAAAGGCAGCAGCAAAGCGAGCTGCAAAAGAAGCTAGAAGAAAGAAAAAGGAGGCGGCTAAATAATGAAACCAAAACATAAAATTAATGTCCGCAGTATTATAGCGCATATAGTTTTGATATTATTATCATTTTTATGCCTGTTCTTCTTTGTAATACTTATAATCAATGCGACAAGGTCGCATGCACAGCTGCAGAAGGGCTTCTCATTTATCCCGGGCGGGCATTTCCTGGATAATCTGAAATCTGTAGCTAATGACGGAACCTTCCCTATGTTTAGGGGAATAGTAAACAGCCTTATTATATCGGGCTCATGTGCAGTTTTATGTACATATTTTTCATCGCTTACAGCATATGGACTTTATGCTTACGATTTCAAATTAAAGAAAGCTGCATTTACATTTATCATGGCGATACTGGTTATGCCGACACAGGTTACTGCGATGGGCTTCCTGCGTTTAATAACAAATATGGGAATGTATGATTCGTGGGCTCCACTTATCATTCCATCAATAGCATCGCCGGCGGTATTCTATTTCATGTACAGCTATCTACAGTCATCACTTCCTCTATCACTTGTAGAAGCTGCACGAATTGATGGTTCGAATGAGTTTAAGACATTCAACCGTATAGTATTGCCGATCATGAAACCTGCAATTGCAGTACAGGCAATTTTCACATTTGTAGGTTCATGGAACAACTACTTCACACCGGCCCTGATCATCCAGTCAAAGAACAAGATGACAGTACCAATTTTGATTGCCACACTTCGAGGAGCGGACTATATGAATTTCGATATGGGAAAAATCTATATGATGATAACAGTAGCTATCGTG
>ULKT01002346.1_pt1 | contig 9722 bp, 10 predicted proteins | sample 1951201 | NCBI WGS metagenome assembly ULKT01 (sample SAMEA4835505, study PRJEB28245) | human gut metagenome | biome: gut microbiome; material: fecal sample | place: Denmark | collected 2008
GAAAGCGCGACCGAAAAAGACCTTGACCGTATCGTCAGCGAAAACGCATTTTCCGAAAGCGTGCTTACAATAATGCCATCGCTTAAAAGCGGAAAATGGAAGCTGCTTGACGGCGATTTAAGGCCGCTTTTAAAGCATGAGCCGACAATGCCGCTGACATTGCTTCAGAAACGTTGGCTGAAAGCCGTATCGCTTGATAAGAGGGTGAGGCTGTTCGATGTACAGTTCCCCGACTTATCCGATGTCGAGCCGCTTTTCACCGAGGACGATTATAAAGTATACGATAAATACTCGGACGGTGATGATTTTGGCGATGAGGGCTATATCGGTCGGTTCAGGCTGATATATTATGCCATAAAGAACAATCTGCCGATAATCGCAAGGTTTGACAACAGGTACGGCAAGGAGGTAACGCTGAGATTTTTCCCCAAAGGGTTTGAATATTCCGAAAAGGACGATAAGATAAGAGTAATAATGGACGGCTGTAAGTTCAGACAGATAAATCTTGGAAGAATTATAAACTGTCAGCTTTATACCGGGACGGGGCAGTGGAACGAAAAGCCGGAAGCAATGCAGATAAGAGAGCTTACCTTGCAGATAAATGACGAGCGGAATGCGCTCGAGCGTGTAATGCTCCACTTTGCGCACTTTGAAAAGCAGGCGGAGCGTGTTGACGATAATAAGTATCTGCTTCATCTGAAATATTACGCGACCGATGAAACGGAGATCGTTATCCGTGTGCTGTCGTTCGGTCCGTGCGTAAAGGTTATCAGCCCCGATGAATTTACAGAGCTTATCAAAGAGAGATTGAGAGAGCAGAGGGTATGCGGGTCGGGCTGATGGCTTCAGCCGAAAAACCGACCGGTTGTTATATTGTTTGAGCTTTTGCTGTGACAGCCGGCTTTCGATAGCGCTTTTATGGGGCAACGCTTCAATATACGGCATATTGCGCTGATATAAAAATCAGGTCATTGTTTTCTTTATATCTTTTCAAGTGCGTAGCCTTTACCTCTTTCATAGGTAATAGTTACATCTGCGTTATTATCGTCCAGCTTTTTGTTGAGTCGTGAAACTGCCGTGAACAGTGCATTTGCGTTGTCGTAATACGGCAGTCCCCATACGTTTTCGTACAGCTCGGCTTTTTGCACTGTGCTGCCTATATTGCGTACAAGCATCAGCAGAAGCGAAAACTCCTTATGGGTCGCAAGCAGGTCGTTGTCTGCAAAATATGCCGCCATAGATATCGTATCAAGCTTTAGGCTGCCGAAAGTGATATATCGCTTGTCTTTCCGGACTGCGCGCAGTCTTGCTTCTACTCTTGCTATAAGCACCTGGATATCGTACGGCTTCGGCAGGTAGTCATCGCCGCCTGCTCTCAGAGCTGTTATAATATCCTCGTTTTCGCTGAGTGCGGACAGAAACAGTATAGGAATATCGTATTTTGCCTTTATCTCACGACAGAGCGATACTCCGTCACCGTCAGGGAGCATAATATCAAGTATCACAAGGTCGACATCATTCTCGGACAGCAGCTTGCGACACTGTGCCGCATCGGCGGCTTCAAGTACACTGTAATCCTCCATGGAAAGACACGAGCTGTTTATCTTCATTATATGCGGATTATCCTCCACAAGCAAAATCGTGCTCACTTTTCATCTTCCTTTCCGCATGGTACGGTAAAGCGGAATACCGCACCGTTTTCACTGCTGTCTGCGGTTATTTCTCCGCCTGTTGATTCTATGATATCACGGCAGATATAAAGCCCCAGACCGTTACCGCCGTCAGTACTGTAGCCTTTATCAAACAAGTGCATGAGTGCCTCGCGGGATATACCCGTTCCGGTATCCGATACTATAAACACGGCGAAATTATCACCGTCGGCAGATCTTTCCGCCGAAAATGTCACTGTTCCGTTCTCGGTATGCTTGCCTGAATTTACAGCCAGGTTAATAAGCACCTGCAGAAGCATTTCGCGGTTTGCTATAATATCGGGGCAGTTATCAGCCCTTGTGATCAGCCTGTTGCCGTGTTTGGCAAGTATAGGTCTGCATACCGCCGCCGCATCTGAAAGAACGTCCTTTGCGGCAAACCTGCTCAGTTCTATTGTAGCCGCCTCGTTATGAGATACCGAGAGCAGCTTTGTTACCATATCGGACAGACGTTGAGCTTCGCTTGAAATGGTTTTCAGGTTTGAAAGCGTTTCGCTGTGTCTATCTGCTTTTCGGTAAGCTGTGCGTATCCGCTCATTACAGTGAGCGGAGTTTTCATTTCATGGGCGATATTATGCATAAAATCGGTTTTCAGCCGGTCGAGCTTTTCGAGAGTTTCATTCATATGGGTAACTTGCAATTCGCGCTGTTTCGACTCATCAAGGCGGCGCTCCGTTCTGGAAAGATTTATCGTAAGCATGACCGCATTGCAGAATACAAACAGTATAGTGGCATAGGAGCGGATATAGAATATTTTTGTAAAATATGTAAGCCCTTCTATCAGATACACGGCAGTGGTAAGTACAACGGTAGAGCATACTATAATGCTGTCGATATAGCCCATCAGTCTTTGCTTTACGGTCATAATACAGATATATACAGACGAAAGGATCAGATATACTGCCATAACAGCGCCTGTCACTAAAGTAAAATGTGTGTAAACGGTTGACGGCGTTATGATGTAGAACAGTAATATCGAACCTACCGCACATACCGAGGTCACCACAAACCGCTTACGCGGTCTTAATCCGAGCATAGCAAAGGCATAAAGCAGTATAAACACGAAATAGAGGATATTAGTGATATATTCGAGCTTATGCTCTGTATACCAGTCAAGATGCGGTAAAAGCACCCTTATCTGCTTGCTTTCATATATCAGATAATGCAGAGCCGCCGTAAGACAGGAGAGTGAAAACCACATCATACTGCGTTTTCTGTTTCCGAGAAGAAACATTCCGAAAAAGAATATCGCCATAGCAAGCAGTGTTCCTGCAATGAGTCCGTCACAAACGGTCTGCGCCCTGTCGTTTGCGGATATAAGCGGCGCTTTTGCAAGGCAGAGCTTGTGTATCGTACCTGTTTTGTGATTGAACCATGCGTGGCGGATTATTATTTCTGCGGTATCCGCCTGTGCGGTAAAATATAGTGTAAATCTGTCTGTCGCAGGGATAAATTCTTCGGCATTGTCGGACACCTTACCGACCCCGCTTGACAGTTTTCCGTCAATATAAACCTGTTGCGCATAGGTCGCTGTTTCTCCGGAAATTCCGTAGGTGATACCTTTTTCAAGGGGCAACACTATGCGGAATGTGGCGTATTTATCATCGGGATCGCCCTGTGATATGTTGCCTTTTGCAAAATCGTCCGGCATATACAGCCGTCCTGTGTAATATTCGCCGGAGGATATATCTATACCGACACCCTCCTTTGACAAATCGACATCAGCTATTTTGTCAGCGGACGGTATATCGACATATTTCGGCATTGTGCCTGCGGTAAGAAGATAAAAAAACAAAGAAACTATTATTATAAACAATACACAGACCAGGGCTGTCCCGGCATTTTTCCGCACATTTCCGTTCATACTATCACCTCTTTGTATTTTACTCCGCTTTTTCGGCTGATATGGTTTTCTTGCCGAATTGTAAGAAACTTCTTATTCTATTTTAACACATAAATAAGAAACCGACAAGGAGAATATGCAAAATAAAGCGGCAAAAACGAAAAAAAGCTTTTCTTTTCAGACGATATGTGATACAATAATAAAGAACATATTTAAAAATCTCCGATGAAAAGGAATGGAATAAATCATGAAGAAGATATTACGTTTTGCGTCAGCTCTGCTTTGCGGGGCTATGCTGTTATGCTCGCTTTCTTTTACCGCTTTTGCCGAAGACGGCGATGATGAAGTATACGATTTTGATCCGAATACCGATAAGATATACAGCGAGGCTGTATATATGGTAAACACCGATACCGGTGATGTTGTCTTTAAAAAGAACGAAAGCAAGAAGATGTATCCGGCATCGACTACAAAGATAATGACCTGCATAATTGCGCTTGAGCATCTGTCGGAGGGCACTCTTAAAAAGAAGGTCGAAGTGCCTTATGACTGCTTCAACGACTTCTATGAGGATCCGAACTACAGCGATCCGTCAAATGCCGCTATTGAGCCTTTGCAGGACAACCTGACATACAAGGACTGCTTATACGCGCTTATGCTCCCGTCTGCCTGCGAAGCGGCAAATATTCTTGCTTACAACATAGGCGGAGGAAGCATATCAAAGTTTATCGGAATGATGAACGAAAAAGCGAAGGAGCTTGGCTGTACCGGAACAAACTTTGTAAATGCTCACGGTCTGCATAATAACAACAACTACACTACAGCGGAAGATCTCTATAAGATGACAAAGTACGCCTATGACAAATTTCCTCTGTTCAAGGAAATAACAAGCACATATGAATACGAAATGCCGAAGAATGACGCAAACCCCGACGGCTACTCTATTTACAGCACTATTTCTCTCCTGCGTCCCGGCAGTGTTTATGAATATGAATACGCATACGGCACAAAGACGGGTACTACCGATGAAGCCGGAAGATGCCTTGTTTCAGCCGCCAAAAATCAGTACAACTATATACTTGTGACGCTCGGCGCACCGGTAAAGGACAAGAACGGAGAATACTATGACGACTGGTATTCGATGGTGGACGCGCTCAACCTCTACAAGTGGGCATTCACAAACTTTGAAATGGCTACTGTTGTGAACAAGGACGAGCAGATAACCGAGGTCAAGGTCGAAATGGGCGAAAGCGCAACGCACGTTATCCTGACACCCGAAAGCGACTACACGGCGCTTATGCCAAAATCGGTAAAGGAAGCGGGCGTACAAAAGGTTTTCAAGGCTTATGAAAGCATACAGGCTCCTGTGAAAAAGGGTGATATACTCGGCGTTATGGACGTTAAATTCAAGGGTGAAACGATTGCTACCGTAAACCTTGTTGCAAACAACAACGTTGCAAGATCGGACGTGGAGTATTATATAGAAAAAGCAAAGGACGAGTTCGACAAGCCGTGGCTCAAAGCTTCAATAGCCGGAATTGTAATACTGCTTATCTGCTTTATTGTCACAAGAACTATCGAGAACTCGAAGCGCAGAAAACAGGCATCAAAGGAGAAGCGCCGCTTTGAAAGCTACGCTAAAAGACGCTGATGCAGAGCATAAATATAATTTGCCTCGGCAGACTGAAGGAAAGCTATCTCAGAGATGCCTGCAAGGAATATGAAAAGCGGCTCGGCGGGTTCTGTACGCTTAAAATATACGAGCTAGAGCCTGTCGCGCTGCCGAATGAGCCGTCGGACAGGCAGACAGAGGACGCGCTTTCCAAAGAAGCGGAAATGATAGAAAAGAAACTGGCGAAGAACGCTCTTACCGTTGCTATGTGCATTGAGGGAAAGCAGCTTTCAAGCGAGGAGCTTGCCGCTAAGCTGAGCGATACGGCGGTGCAGGGAAAGTCGGCGGTGAACTTCATAATCGGAAGCTCGTTCGGGCTTGCTCCAAAGATAAAGGCGATGGCTGATATAAAGCTGTCTATGTCGAAGATGACTTTTCCGCATCAGCTTGCAAGGGTGATGCTTCTGGAGCAGATCTACAGGGCGTATAGTATTATTGCAGGGAAAAGGTATCATAAGTGATAAACGGCATCGTTCAAGATGTACTTTTGACAAACGAGGTGTATTATGTTTAAAGATGACAGAACGGCGCTTTTACAATCACTGTTTTTTCCGGTAATAATTATTATATGGGGGATTGCACGAACGGTAACCGATTTTCTTTATGCGGGCGGAATTTCAGCGTTTACACGGCTTGACGCTTTGTGGCGGTATGTTTGCTTCGGAGCTATAATATGTAGTGTAATTGCAATAATTATAACACTCTGTGGAAAGGTCGATACGTCACGTTACTTTTTAAAAAGGCTTATAGGCACATGCGGACTGGTTGTTTTATACGGCGTTGCAATGAGCTTCGCCACAAGTATGCTTCCTGCCGTGTTCATCGGAATTGCGGGTATTGCTTATCAGATACTCAGAGTGCAGGACGATGATTCAAGTAAAACGGAGCGTGCAGTACTTATGCTGTCTGACCCGGCTATTCATCTTACGGTGTTCTGGGGGATCCAATGGGTATCTGAATTTGTTAAAACGGAATAATATAAGGCGGAACAGCATAAAAAACCGTTCCGCCTTTTCTGTATATAATATGCAAAAGAAAAACCGCTTTGGCAATCAAAGCGGTTGGCACGCCAAGAGGGATTCGAACCCTTATTACCCCCAAAAGTTTTTCTATGTTATCAGCAATACGAACCTTAAATTCTTCCATCGCAGATGGAAAGGTGTGCTGATAGACCTTTTCAATCATGTCAGTCGATGAATGCCCCATTAATTCCGCAATATATTTCTGTGGTATTCCAAGCAATAATGCTTGACTGGCGTAATAATGTCGCAAAGAATAGAATCTAAATATATGTAGCCCGTGTTTACGAAGAAATGAATTCCAATCACGGCTTATTTTATTTGAAGATATAACGCAAATCCGTTTTTTATCCGGAGTATTCATGAGTTTATCTCGCAGTAAGGGCGATATTGGTATTGTCCTATATCCGGCGTATGACTTAGGCGGCTTATATACTTCTCTGCCATGCTCATTTATTACAACTGCTTTGCGAATTTCTAATCCGTCAGCGGTAATGCAATCCTTTGTCAATGCACATATTTCCGAAGGACGCAATCCACATTGACTGGCTAATAAAAATGGAATCTCAAGCTCTGTATTTTTGATTAGTTTGTATATTACTTTTATTTCGTTTTCATCCGGTACATAAAATGATGATTTTATCTTTTGCGGTAGTGATATACGATAGACAAAATCGGGAGCGAACATTTGCAAAGAGGCGTGCAATAAACCATACGCATTACGTACCGTTTTAGGTGAATAACAATAAGATAATTTATTGATTGCTCGCTGAATAAGTTCCTGGTCAAGTTTAGCTATCTTAACGTCGTGCAAAATATACAAATAACGCTGATTTGCTTTTTTGTAACCGTAGATAGTAGATGGGGATAAAACAGCGGTTTTGCTTTCTATATAGCGATCTATCGCCTGTTTTACAGTGATATTTTTGTTATTATTCAATAAATCCTCTCCATTTCCAATTAATTTGATTATTATATCATAATTTGAGATGTTTATCAAATATTATAAAGCACGGCTCGTCCGTGCTTTCTGCTTTTAAAAAGGAGGTGAGCTGATGCCTGCAAAGATAATTGATTTTACTGCGCCGCACAAACGAAAAACCGAAAGTGAAATCAGAATATCAGAAGTCGAGAAGATGGCTCTCGATAAGAAGATGAGTTACGGACAGTATGTTGCAATGCTTGAAGAAGAAAAGAAAAAAGGCTATGACACAAGAAAATAGAACAATATGGTGCGACAGGAACGTCCTGTGCGATACGGTGTCGCACCTATATGAGAGCAAAAGCAACCTGCGGCAGTGCAACTCTGCCGGCTCTCAACGGTCGGAACACAAGTTAGTGTTATGATGGGAATGATTTGTGTTCCGAAGTGCATCGGGCGATGATAGCTACATCGAGGACGGAAAAGTAAGCCTGCCGTCCTTTCCCGGTGCTTATTATTTTTTAAAAAGGGGCTTAATTTTGTAGCTGCTTTATGCAGCAGAAAGAGGTTTACTGTTATGAAAATGATTGCATTTTACAACAACAAAGGCGGAGTCGGAAAAACTTCCACGGCGATCAACATAGCTTATACACTATCCCGTCGTCAAAATCGTATTCTTTTGGTTGACTTTGACGGACAGTGCAACAGCTCACGTTTTTTCACTGACTTAGCAAATGATGAATGTGGCTGTGAAAGTGCCATCGTCAATGCGGAAGAAATAGAAAAGGAATTTTTTGAGCATACATCCCGTTTGAACTCCGAGTGCTTCAAAAACTCGCTTCCGAATAATCTTGATGATTGGGAAAAAGCAATTATAAATGAATTGGAAGGCGTTAGCGAACAAGTAGCCTCCGGTAATATTCCCGTATTACAAGAAAGAACCAAAATCTATATTGACATGGACGGAACTATCGCAAGGTTTCACGACGAAAACTTGTATCTTGAACGTATGTTCGAAAAAGGTTTTTTCAGAGATTTAAAGCCGTTTGAAAACGCTGTAGCAGCTATTGAGAAATTAGTGAATGATAGCACGGCGGAGATTTATATTTTATCGGCTACGTTAAATTCCTGCTCATTGGACGAAAAAAATCAATGGCTTGATAAGTATCTGCCTAACATAGATAAAGATCACAGAATTTTTACTTCTCTGAATGTACCAAAGTCAGAAGCTATCGGTCATCAACTCACCGATAAAGATATTCTGATAGACGATTATAATAAAAATCTATTGGAGTGGGAAAAGGCAGGCGGTACATCTGTAAAAGCCAAAAACAATATTAATCACAAAGGACTGCACGGAGAACTGTGGAAAGGTGAGATCGTTGATGTAGTGAAAGATGATATGTACCCGACACTTTAATTGAATATGGATATGAGCGACTGAAATCAGCCGCTTTTTTCTTTTCTGAAAGTTAATCAGCATTTCTTTTTTGTGCTACCTGTAGCACAATGTAACAAGTTTGTAAAAATCGGCGAAACGAACAAATAACAATACTATATTTTGTATATATTTTTGCTGTGTTTCGCTGGACTTTTGTCCGTTTTTATGTTACAATATACTTGAGGAAATAGTACCGAATCGAAAGGAGATGCACAAATGGCAAGAAATATAGTAAAGGCAAAGCTGGATATAATATTCAAGAAGTTGTTTACGGACGAGGGAAATCAGCATTTACTACAGGCTTACTTATCGGATACGCTCGGTATACCGTATGATTCGATAGAAAACCTCGTTGTACTCAATTCCGAGATAATGCCGGACAGCATAACCGAGAAATACAGCCGTATGGATATTCGTATGAAAGCCAATGGCAGACTGATAAACGTTGAAATGCAGATAAAGGACGAGGGCAATTACAAGGACCGTTCGCTCTACTACCTGTCTAAGCTGTACAGCGGTCAGCTTAAAAGCGGAGATGTGTACGGCTCGCTGAACCAGTGCATTTCGATAAATATCATCAACTTCAATCTCTTTGACTGCGAAGAATATCATTCATCGTTCTCAATGAGGGAGGACAGCAGAAACGAACAGCTTACAGACAAGTTTACAGCTCATTACTTCGAGCTGAAGAAAATAGGCAAGAATATCGACAAGAACAACAAGCAGGAGCTATGGCTCAGACTTATAAATGCAGAAACGGAGGATGAACTTGATATGTTACAGCAGACAGGCGTAAAGCAGATACAGGACGCAGTAGTTGTACTGCATAAGATGAGTGCGGACGAAAAGACAAGAGAGCTTGCCGAAATGCGTGAAAAGGCTCTGCATATCGAAGCAACCGAAAAGGCACACGCAAGAGCCGAGGGCGAAGCAATCGGACTTAAGGAAGGCGAAAGAAAAAAAGAAGCTGAAATCCTCGCCAAGATGAGAAAGAGCGGACTTTCAGAAGAACAGATAAAAGCTATCTTAAACAGTTAAGATCAATCTACCAATCCCACAAAGGAGGACCCCAAAATGAAACGTAAACGTACCCACACCATACTCGCAACAATAACC
>ULKT01008595.1_pt1 | contig 9526 bp, 9 predicted proteins | sample 1951201 | NCBI WGS metagenome assembly ULKT01 (sample SAMEA4835505, study PRJEB28245) | human gut metagenome | biome: gut microbiome; material: fecal sample | place: Denmark | collected 2008
TTACTGCCGCAATCGTCGCTTTTACCGCCGCTTTAATGCCCGCTGCCGTTGCTTTCGCTGCGGCTTTGGCGGCTTGTGCCGCTTTTTGCGATGCCTTTACCGTAGCCTGTGCGGTTTTCTGCGCCGTCTTCGCCGCCTGCTGCGTGGTCTTGATTGCCGTCTTTGCGGTCTTAACCGATTTTTGGGCGGTTTTAGCCGCCGTCCTTTCGGCGGTCTTTATTGTTTTCTTGCCTGCGGAGCTGACGGATTGCTTTATGGTTTTCTCGGCTGACTTCTCGGCGGTACGGATAGTTTTATTGCCGATACCGTTCGCCTGATCCCTCAAAGCCTTTTCCGCCCGTTTCTCTTTGAAGCGTCGAATGTTGTCCTTGGTATCCCTGACGCCTTTTCGCCCTGCTTTATCAAGCTGGCGGACACCTTCGTGAACGGCAATATCCGTTCCTCGTTCCACTCTGTCGGAAGCATATTCATTTGCGGAGTTTTCCGTTGCTTCAACGCTCTGTTCGGCTCTGTCCTTTGTCGATACATAGGTCTGCTTCATACGCTGTCCGGCAACGGCAGCTTTATCTATACTTTTGATTGTGCCTTTTACGGCATCTCTCGTCTTTATATCAGCCATTTGAACCACCGCCTTTTTCGGTTACTCGCTTGGCAACAAGAACAAGCCGCCCGTTTCGGTTGGAATATTCACAGGTAGAGAGCGTAATGAGCTTGTCGCCGTATTCGGCGGAAACACCCGTATCATACAAAGCCCTTTCCTTTACCTTGCGGATATATTCGTCAAACTGCTCCGGCTCTGTTGCGTCAACAAAGCGGTAATATTGAAATTCGCTTTCCGATCCGGTATAAACCGTCGTTTTGAAAACGGCTATGATTTCATAGGTCTGCCTTTCACAGAGCGTATCAAAGGAAACCGTCTTGTGCTTGCTTTGAAAATCTTTGTCCTTAAACCTTTCAAGGTCGGCAAACATTAACCCGCTTTTCATATGGTGTCCGTAAATTACAAGGTTGTCGGACGGCTTTTGCACATCGCAATTCTCCTGCACATACGGGCAGCCGCAATCGGCGTATTTCTTATCAAAGCCGTGTTTCAGATAGAAATTCGGCTCGTCCTTTGATTGCATTACGGGATAATTGATATTGGTATCCTCAATGCGCATCCATCCTACAAGGTCGCTGTTTTGTCGGTAAAGCTCTGCGTATTCCGGCAACATTACGGTTTCGCTTTCGGCAGCGCTGACAGGCTCTTTTTTCGCAACTGTCGTTTGCAGACCTTCATAGAGCTTTTCCTGCCTGCCCGTTTCCTTGCAGGTGCGGATAATATAAAAGGTGCTTACGCCGAGGACGGCTGCAAGCACCGCAATGAGTGTCAGGCAAATATACTTTTTCATTGATTTTCCTTTCCGAAAAGCAAAATGCCCGCTTGTTGTCAAGCGAGCATTTCACAAATCTGTTATTTAGTATTCGGAGCTTAACAGGAAGTCCGCTATGTGCATCGTTTTAATGCCTTCATAGTTTCCTCCTGAGAACGCATCCGTTGTAAGAACATACTTAGGATAGTTGTCGTGGATCTCCAACAATCGGTCATACTCACGCTTTTCTGTCTTTTCGGAACGAACCTCCTGCGTGACCTGCACATAGAGCTTTTCGTTTTGTCTGACCGCCACAAAGTCAATCTCGCCGCTGCCGGACTTGCCGACATTGACGGTGTATCCTCGGCGGCAAAGCTCCAAGTATACGACATTTTCAAGGCTGGATGCCACGCTGTCGGCGTTATAGCCGAGAACACTGTACCGCAAGGCGGTGTCGGCAAGATAGAATTTCTCCTGCGTTTTCAGAATTTCCTTACCCTGCAAATCAAAGCGGGAGCAGCGGTGCAGGAGATATGCCTTCTCCAACTTTTCCAAATAGTTGTATACCGTTTCGTTATCAAGCGCACGGCGTTCCGCTTTCAGATAGTCTGCAATAGATTTCGCTGAAAAGGTATTTCCGACATTGTTAAAGGTATATTTCACCACGCGCTCCAACTGGTCGATTTTCCTTACCTGATTGCGCTTGACAATATCCGAAAAGATCGTGGAGTTATAAATGTCCCGTACAATCGTATAAACCTCGTCCTGAGAATAATCCTGCAAGTGCGTTGCCGGAAATCCGCCCAAGCGCACATAGTTTGCAAGCTCGGCTTTCGGCTCACCGACATCTGTATGCTGCTTTTTGAACATCAGGTATTCGCCAAAGGACAAAGTGAAAATGCGGAAAGACACATACCGTCCCGTCAGATAGGTCGAGATTTCAGAGGACATCATACGGGAGTTAGAGCCTGTCACATACAGATCGACATCAAAGTCCGACGCCAGCGAATTGACGACCTTTTCCCAGCCCTTTATTTCCTGCACCTCGTCAAGAAACAAATAGGTTTTTCCCTCCGGCGAAAGGCGTTCTTTCAGCTCGGTATACATCTGCTTCGCCGTCATATCCTCATATTCCATTGAGTCATAGCGACAACTGATAATGCGCTCCTCCGGAATATTCCGCTGCGTTTTCAGCCGTTCCATAATCATTTTCAGGATCGTTGACTTTCCGCAGCGGCGTACTCCCGTGAGGATTTTTACAAATGGCGTATCCACATAAGCCATAATCTTATCTACATACAAAGGTCTGTAAATCATCGTGACCACCTCCATTTGTAGATAGTATACCGCAATTCTCTCCGAAAGTCAATTAGTTTTGCGGTTTGAAACCGCAAAACTTTTCGACAAATTATTTAATTGCGGTTTTTGTTCAAAATGGGGGGCTATGCGCTTTCGCCCGGTTTTGTCGTCATCAGCCTATACAATTTCGTGTTTTTGGGGAATTTGTTGGAAAACGGGATCAGGCTTGAACCCACCTTAATAAGCCCGTGTCCTGCGTCTACATTGGTGACATAGGAAATCTGCGTGTCCGAAATGTTCAGCAGCTTCGCAAGCTCAATGCGGTCGGTCGATGCCTGATTGAGCATTACGATAAACTCGGAGTTTGCAAGCATTGTTCTCGCCGTGTGGCTCTGCAACAGATCGTAGGGTAGGGTAAAGGCGCCTTACCGCTTTGGCCGGCAGGTTTCCTACACCCTCCCTCGGAACCGGACTTACCCATCTCTGAGTATCCGGCTCCCCATTAGTAATTAACGTATTGATTCGTGCGTGTGTATTCTTTCATGGCACTTGCCGCAAACAACCAGTGTTTTCCGCCGTTTCTTTTTAATAGCGGTTTCCCAATCAGAATTACCCAACTCATTTAAATTCCGTATCACGTGAACCTCATATAAGTCGGTTTCTTTACACCCACATAATTCACAAACTCTGGCATTAAGCCTTTGTCTGATAGTGGTTTTCCAGCTAAATTTCTTTCTTTGATAGATAATGTCATTCGCTTCGCCACGCTTACAGTCAGCAATTTTAACGGGACGCACATATTTTGTCCCTGCTTTCGTTTCATAAGGGACAGACCATGTTTTTCCGTCTTTGTATTGGCGAATGATTTTGCGGATACTGGTTCTATGCTTTCCTGCAATCGTTTTCAGGCAACTGTATTCCATGAGGAAGCAAAAGTAATCCAGCGTGTGGTAATCACAGGCCAGATTGTAATAGCTACATAGTCCCCTTGCTTCAGCATTGTACTGTTCCACAATCTCATAATCGGCAAGGTTGAGAAGTCCCGTTCTGTGTATCGGCTGGAACTCCCCATTATCCTTTTGGCGAATGACTTTCTTTGCAAACAAGAACTTTTCAATCTTTTCCGAATGAGGAATCGTAAGGGCAACTTTCATGTGCAGGGTACGAGATTTTCTCCACGTCCCGTTTTTCATCCTGTGACCTTTAACTTCCCGACTTCTGCGGACGCAGATATCATAGCCAAGGAAACGTACTTTTTCAGAACTGTGCGTTATCAGCGTCTTTTCTTCGCTCAAAGTCAGTTTTATCTCTGTGCTTAGAAATTCAGCGATTTCAGCCTTCAATTCCTCACATTCCGCTTTAGTACCGCACACCCCTGCCAGCCAGTCGTCCGCATAGCGGACAAACGTAAACTTTTTATTATCGGCAGGTTTGCAAGGAAGATTTCTCAAGACTTTCTTCTGTTCTTTGTACTGACGAATCAGGTCTTGTCTTTCCTCTTCATCTCCGGTGTGGTCAATCCAGTAGGACAGCCGTTTCATTTCTTTATCCACTGCGTGATACTCCGACGTCTTGTATGCGGACCTCGGTTTGCCGAAGCGCTCTGCGATTTCCCGGAACTTCTTGTCCAGCTCATTCAGATAGATATTTGCAAGTATGGGAGAACAGATACCACCCTGCGGAGTACCGCTGTAAGTGGTGTTGTACTTCCAGTTCTCAATATATCCAGCTTTCAAAAACTGGCGAATAATGTTCAGGAACCGGCTGTCTTTGATTTTCCTGCTCAAAATCTCAATCAGCTTTTCGTGATTGATGGCATCAAAGCAGCCCTTTATATCGCCCTCGATGAACCAGACCACACCTGTGAAGTCAGAAGAAATCTGACGGAGTGCAGTATGACAGCTTTTGCCCGGTCTGAAACCATGGGAATGGCTGTCAAAGACAGGCTCATAGATAGCTTCCAAAATCATTCGGACAACTTCTTGCAGGAGTTTGTCTCGGAAAGACGGGATGCCCAACGGACGGAGCTTTCCGTTTTTCTTCGGAATATACTCACGCCTTACAGGATTAGCCTTATAGGTTCCGTCTTTTAATGTCTGGATTAACTCTTTTACATAGAGGTCACTGAAACCATCTGCGGTATCATCGTCGATACCCTGTGTTGTTGCACCTTTGTTTGCATAAAGTTTCTGATAGGCGGCGTAGTAAACATCTTCACGGAGCAAATATCTGTAAAGTCTTGTGAATACGCCGTCTTTGTGTTTGTTGGAACACTTCTCAATACGCTCTAAAATTTCAGATGTTGGTTTCATTGAGGTTTCTCCTCCCTTTCATTCCTACATTTTAGATGTTACTAACTGGCTCCCTTCGCCATGTAAGGGGCGTTACCCCTCTCAGACTACTACGGAGCCTCCGTTGCCATATCCAGCAAATGGGCTGGACTTAGGCAATCCCCAGTTAACGTTGTGCTTAGGTGAATGAAGATTGTCGGATATGCTTTCGGTTCGTTATGACGTGTTCTCACGCCTGCTTCATAACGTGTTGGCAGTTGCCCCGCCGTTGAGGATAGCGTGGCAGCGTTATGACATGGGTTTCAAAACTTTTCCCATACCTGCAAAAAACAGGAACTGGAACCTTGCATTCGATAAACCCAATCTTATCCTCATATCTTCTTACTATCAGGAAACAGTCGCACCTAAGTCTTTCGGTGACTATTCCTTTTTCTGCCATGCGATGTTCCCGTAAAGAATTTCTCCTTAGTCGGTAAGGCAGATTATTTCGCACACTGCCGTGTGCGGCAGTACCTTAAACTGCTTTGCACAACGCCCTATCTGGGCGCACATCCACATTCTGCGTGATACCCGTCGCATAAGCCCCGTACTTTCTCACTCGTTTCCACAAGGTAAAGAGGAAGTTGGCGCTGTACTCGTGCTGGAACAGAAGATAGATTTCGTCGATGAAAATAAAGGTGTTCTTGCCTTTGGCTCTGTTCTGCGTAATACGGTTGAGAATGGAGTCGAGAACGACCAGCATACCGATAGGCATAAGCTGTTTACCGAGGTCGAGAATATCATAGCAGATCAGGCGATTGTCCGTATTCACATTCGTATGCTTGGCAAAGGTGTTTAAGCTGCCGTTTGTGAAAAGCTCAATGGCAAGGGCGATTTCCTGCGCTTCCGGCTCGGACTGTTTGAGCAGCTCGGCTCGGAAGTCCTGCAAGGTCGGCACTTCACCCGTGTAATCGTTCTGCTGGTAGGTGCGGTAAACGCTTGCAGTGCAGCGGTCGATAATGGACTTCTGCACCGCACCGAGGCTGTTTCTGCCGATAAGCTGTTCGCAGAGTGACATTATAAACTCGGATTTCAGGATAACGGGGTTTGCGCCGTCGCCGTATTCCTTTGTCATATCCATTGCGTTGATATGCGTCGGAGAGGTGGCAGAGATATTGATAATCTCGCCGCCCATTGCTTTTACAAGCGGTGAATATTCTCTTTCGGGGTCGATGATGATAATGTCTGCATCGCCGGAAAGCATCTGATTGATAATTTCTCCCTTTGCCGCAAAGGACTTACCGCCGCCCGATACGCCCAAGATAAACTCATTACCGTTGAGAAGCTGCTTGCGGTCAGCAATAATCATATTTTTACTGATTACATTCTGCCCATAATAAATCCCGTTCGTATGGCAGATGTCCTGCACACGGAACGGGATAAATACGGCAAGGCTTTCCGTTGTAAGAGTACGAACAGCGTCGATCCTGCGGACACCGAACGGTATTGCCGTATTGAGTCCGTCTGTCTGCTGAAATTTCAGGACGCCAAACTGACACAAATGCTTTCTTGCCGTGGTGAGCAGAGCTTCGGTGTCGTTGTCAAGTTGCTCCTTGGTGTCGGCGGTGTGAACCATTGTAATGACGGCGAACATCATTCGCTGATCCCTCGTAGTCAGATCGTCGAGAAATTCTTTCATTTCCTTTCGCTGCTGTTCAAGGTCATAAGGAACCTGTGCGGAGAAGTTGTTATTGGAGTTTTGTCTGCGCTGCCAGTTCGTCACATTGGTTTCTACACCGAGAAGTCTATTTTCCGCTTCCCGTACCGCTTCGTCAGTCGGCACGGGGACAACATCAATCGACATCATCAGGTTACGGTTCAGGTCGGTCAGCTCTGCCACCATACTATCCTTAATATAAGAAGCGTACTCTCGCAGGAACAGCACTCTGCCGTAGCGCTCTCCGATTTTGAAACAGTCCTTTTCAAATTCCATCGAATCGGGACAGATGAAGTCTTTGAAATCGTGTCCTTTTTTTCGTGTTTCCTTTATATCAAAGTGAAAATCCGTTTCCTCACCGACACGGTAGAAGTCGTGAAAAATGCGGAGTCGTTCATCGGTTTCCATTTCCGTACACTTGCTGCAGAGCCTGCCGAAGTGGGAGATAAGGTCTGCGCCGACACGGGCGAAATAATTTCTCGCTTCCTCAACATTCTTCTTGCACACCGAAATGGTGATATACTTCTCCTGCACAAAGGAATTTGCTCCGGTTGCTTTTTCAAGCAGCATACGGTTGTATTCCTCACGGTATTCGTTAAGCCCGTCGTCTTTGAGGGAAATGAGAATGGTCTTTTCAAAGTCCAAACGGTTCAGACGGCGATTGTTGATTGTAATTTTTGTCGTTGCGCCGCTGTCCAAGGAATTGAGCAACTCGGAGTATTCAAGAAACATCGCTTCTTTATCCTCACGGCTTGCAACGGCGTAGTTTATATCCGTAAATTTATAGCTCTTGGAGTATTTGTCCTTGCCGACCTGAAAGATGCCGTCATCAAAGATTGCCTTAATGGGGATGACATCCTGCACGCCCTTCGGTACAACAAATCGCTCCTTGTCCTGCTTAAACAGGTTTTTCAGTGTCTTAATCATTGTGTTTTGCTACCTCCTTAGTTTTCTGTTCGATGCTCGGCTTCATCAATTCAAAATAGGTGTTTGTGGAGTGAAATACGAGCTTCTTCGGCATAAGAAACTCACTCTTGATCCACGCCCATACAAATTTTTCTGCCGTCATACCGTTGTATTTGATAAAGCCGAGCGCCGCAAAAGGTGCGGCTGCTAAAATGCACATCCAACTGACTGTTTCCGTACCCACATACGGTTTGAGCAGAAAATACACGCCTACCGCCACACCGCAAGCCAAGACGGAAAAAACAAACTGCCTGAGTGACAGCCCGAAAAACATTGCTTCTGTATAATTGCGAATTTCTCTGTTGATTTTTATTTCCAAAATAATACCTCCTTTTGGGTAATAAAAAATCGCCACCCGTTAAGGTGACGATTTCGTAAAGCCGGATTGCTTATTTCCAGCTCGTTCTTGAATTATATACATTGTTGACCGCTTCGATATAGCAAATAAAGGACGGATGGTTATAGTCGTTGCTTGTCAGATATTTGTTTTTGAGTCGCAAATACTGATCCCGGACTAAATTCCATTTTCCTTTGCGTTTAATGAAGTCAACCTTTTTCCGTATTCCTGAAGAATGCGGCGCTTCATTCCAATAGTATTTGTCGTTATAGGTGAACCCCGTTTTTTCGTGGATCAGTCGATACATTCGGTCTTGTGTATCCGTAACCACGATACAGACATCTATTGAAAATAAAGTCTGATTGCCTTGACTGAAATAACGACGCTTTGTTGTGAGCGATGAAGTGGAATCCTCACAACTACCCCAACCGTTCATAGTCAGGGCTTTATTAAAGGCTTTTCTCGCACATTCTTTGAGTTTGCGGCAATCCTCAAAATCTTCACAGCGGACAATTTCAAGGTTATAGTCCAAGTCTATCGGCTGCGAAGCATTTTGCACGATGAGGTTTTTAGCGCCGCTGCCCACAAGATAAAAGGTTGAACCTATGTCATAGTCCTCTTTCAAGGTATGGCAAAAGTCTTGCATAATTTCTCCGCACACGCTGCGTACACGGCTTAGGTATTCCTTATCTTCTACATAGTCAAACATAAAAGCTCCTTTCACCCCCAAACCGTCCATTTAGCTCTTTGTGAGCTAAATCATATTATTATACTTATGGTGACAGGCTGTGTCAACCTTTTTATTAAAAAAGTTGCGATTTTCCGCCGCAACCCTTTATAATCCCATCATCTCACGGATAATACGGTCGCTCATCTTCACCGCACCAACCAACACAAGCATATTGAAAATGAGTTCCGCCACATAGCTCCATACTTGCGTTACGGCGGCTGCGCTTGTATCCACCACGGGCGGAGAAGAAGCAAACACCGAGAATATAATGCAGGACAGTACGATAACCGCACCTTCAAGCAGTACGGCGCAATAGCTCTTGATAAAGGACTTGCCGATATTCTGCGAGGGTTCGCCTGCAAAGGCGGCAAGCGGAATAGGGGCAAGCGCCGTATACAGTAGGGTAAGCGCCCAGCGCCTTGCCGCATTGCTGCGGTAGGTTTCCAAACGCTTCCCTCCAAACCGGACGTACACCTCTCGATGTATCCGGCTTTCCAGATATCAGTCTAACTTTCCATTGTGCAGCTTTACATGACAGGAATGGCACAGCGCCATTGTCTTGCGTTTGCGCGCAATCATTTGGCGTTCCCATTCTGCCTTACCACTTAAATCTTTCAGTTTTCGGACATGATGGATTTCAATATCCTCTGTTTCAGCTCCGCAGAACTCGCAGATATGGCCTTGCAGCCGGTCTGTCAGCCGGGTATAGCGGCGATTCTCGTTAGCCCTGCCAATGATGTCCGGTTTTTCCGTTACAACGACTTTGTCGTTATGACGCATGCCCTGATTGTAAAACACCACGGATTTTGTCCCGTTTTTTGTTGGATACGATACGGTAAAATCCCCGTTGTGGCA
>ULKT01012615.1_pt1 | contig 9322 bp, 4 predicted proteins | sample 1951201 | NCBI WGS metagenome assembly ULKT01 (sample SAMEA4835505, study PRJEB28245) | human gut metagenome | biome: gut microbiome; material: fecal sample | place: Denmark | collected 2008
CGTCTTACTATACGAAGAAGTTGATTACCAAACTTTTCTGTACCTTTCGCATAACCCTTAGTTAAGATACTTGGAGTTTTAGCAATCAACCTTTCTGCACGAGCTTGTTCTCGTTTATCTACGTATATTTCTAGAGGACCAATTGGAGTCGATAGTGTAATATTAACCGACTTACTTGGCATAATTCTTATTATTGTTTAGGTTTATCTAATCCCAATTCTTGAGCAATCCTTAATAAAAGGGTTTCTTGGTTAGTTAACCTCTCATTCATGGATAACTTAAATTCTTCGAAATCTGGAGCAGGATTACGGGGTGATTCTGAACGATTATTAATTAGACCAAGAATATTATCGCATTCAGAAACAACTGCCTCAAATTTGGCTTTGTTATTTAAAATATTTAAAGCATTCTGTTTCTGCATTGATACCTCATTAATGATATTATCGAGATTGGTCGTATAATAGGTACCATTATAAATACCTTCATTAACCTATGATATACTAAATACATAATCATAGGTTATAGTAGCAGCACTCTGGTTAATATTAAGTGTTATCTTCTTACCAGATTCTGATTGAGTTACTGTTACTGTGGCAGACCTTGAGGATTCAGCAGTGTTCTCATGAGTTTTAACTGAGAGCCCATTATCTACTATATTAACAGTAGTCCAACTCGGTACATTTTGACTTGCTCCTACCGGATATATATCAGAGGTTTCTGTACCATTTATCACTTTCTTTTTATAAGAGATGAATGGAACCTCTTCAGTTTTTCCCAAAGCTGGATGAGTAATAGACTTAGAAGTCTGACTTCCGGGAGCACTCCCCCAATTAAAATAATAATTATAAGATACACTTGCACTGCCCTGAGTGATATCCACATAATCGGAAGCCCCTCCATAAGAAGCCGTAACTCTAATAGACCTACTACTTGTACTGGTATTCTCAGAAGCACTAAGTGTAGTACCTGATAAGCTAAATCCTGAGGTACCATTGGTACTTAAACTTGGTGTAGCACTATCAGAACCATCCCCTGTATTTGAACCAGAAGTATAATTGGCATATCTTGGTCTACTTGCACTGGGGTACAAAGTTACACTACCTCCAGTATTACCGATGGTATAAGAACTTGCAGTTAAGCTTACACTCCAAGAGCCATAGGTATACCCAGTAAATTCGTTTGCTGCCTGGTATACTGGTACACTTACCGATTTAGTTTTACCATTTAGTGATAGGGTACCGGTAAGTGTTCCTACCTGGGCTCTAGATTTAACGGTAGTACCCAAAGAACCTGCACTAACTGCGGTACCATAACTAATGCTAGCACCGCTTGTAATTGTGCCTCCTCCAGTTGTAGAACCATTCCATCCCCAAGTCTGAGAATAAGTTGGCATACTTGAGAATGAACTTCTACTTCCTCCACCGGCAGGTATATCGGATACGCTTCCTCCACTGGCCGTGATTTCACTATAGGTTCTATAACCTGCTGATTGAGAGCAACTGATAGTTGCCTTCTTATTAGTTTCAGCTTGTGTTAAGGTTACCGTACCGCTTCGTGTACTGGTAGAGGTATTATTACCCATAGTTACAGAAGTACCGCTTCCAGATACGTTACCAGAGTTGGCTCTAGTATAAGTTAAAGCTATTTGGTTACCATAATTATGCCCATTTCTTAATTCTTGCTTGTAAGAAGTAACTGAAAAGGTTTTAGTACCTCCAGTAGCCCCAAAAGACATAGAGGTAGGTGTTACACTCCAACCATAACTCCAAGATTGAGAGGCTGCTGCCTGATACCATTTGATAGTATAGGTTTTACCTGAACCTTGTTGTATGAGAGTACCGTCAGTTTTAGACCTGGCAGTTAACTCAAGATTCTCGGTAGCTCTCCAACCTGTACCGTCTGTCCAAGTTACCCAAGAAGGTCCGCCCGAAGTACTATATTTAACACTCTCTACAGTACTAGTAGCTACACCATCCAAATATTTAGTTCTAGTAGAAGTAGCCACAAACCAAGGCTTCTCATTAGTAGGTTCTCCGCCTAAAGCCGAGAAATTCAAAGTATCTGTCCAAAAAGTAAAAGTATATTTCCAAGTTACCTTGTGTATATCCTCCAGCTTTACACATTCATTATTTCCATAGGAACTGGCATTGGATAGTTCCAACCCCACATAATTCTCCCCTGTTCCTGTCGAGGAGAGTGCTAACAATTCAGCCTTGGTAGGGCAGTCATTTCCTGTCTTACCAAGGCCTACTTTAGTTTTGACAGCACTCCAGGTTGCTATCTCTCCCATGATTATTTATTTTTAAGTTCTTGAATCTCAGCCTTCAAAGCCTTAATCTCATCGTAGAGAAGTTTAACACCTTCAATTGCCAAAGTTGACATCTTGTGATATTTAACTTGTTTTACGAGTACATATTCTTCTCCATTGATTTCCAAAGTTTCGAATTCCTCTGGATTAGGTACTGTAGATTTCTCTACTGGAACTTCCTCTACATATTTACCAAATCCCAATCCCTCAAGATTCTGAGCAATAGTTCCCTCGTCCTCTTTACCAAGCATTTCGAATGACTTAGTTGGTATCTGGCAAATCTGTTCCAGAGTATGATTCAAATCCTTAATATTAGATTTGAGTCGAACATCTGAAGACTCTTTGAAGAAACCGGAAGGAGCAGTAGTCTTAGCAAATACTACCTGGTCGGTAGTTGCCAAACTCAATTGAGCTCTAGTTACTACGTGAGGATTATCTTTTCTACCAGCATGGCTATTGATAGAAGTCTGAGCAGCAGTACCTGCAGCCTTAGCATCAGCAATAGCAGTAGCTTGAGCAGTAGATACGGGCTTATTAGCATCGGAAGTATTATTAACATTACCCAATCCAACCTGAGTTTTAGTAACTGCATGAGGATTAGATTTATTGGCAATGTGATTATTTACCTTAGTTTCTAATGCAGTTACATCTGAACCAGTATCGGTAATCAATCCATCTACGTAAGTTTTTAATTCTGTACGAAGAGCATTGATAGCATTAGTTCTATTGGTAATCTCATTTGCCAACCCCTGTACGGTATTATCCAAGTTAGTCTTATCAGCTGCAGTCATTACACCTGCAGTAGTCTTAGTTGCTGCAAGTATATCTCTAATTAAATCTGTAGCACCTTCATAAGTCTTACCATCTGCACTCTTAGTTTTATTATTAAGAGTAGCTCTTACATTAGTTGAATTATGGGTAAGAGTGAATCCAGTAAGAATGATTCCTGGAAGAGAACTATTAAAGGTATCATGCTCATTATCTTTTGCAATACGGGCCTCTTGTTCAGCTTCAATAGCATCTGGTAAGGTTTGATTAAGCTTTATTACACTATCGGCATCCATCAGACCAGCTTCTCGAGTAGTGGCTGGAGTTAGAGAGATTACCATCCCATCGGGTTTATCAATGTAATGCCCTTGACCATCCGTAGCAGAATAGTTACATAAGATAATAACATTATTCTTATTTTTGTTAACTATTGAAACCTTACTAATTAAATTTTTAGGCATGCTAGATACCACATCCTCAAGATGCTTACCTCTACTACCTTCGAAAGCAGTACCTGCGATTTCCCCAATGATAAGAGACGAAGTATTATTGTCTACGAATTTAGTACCTGACCAACGGAATTGGTATGGAGGTTCACCATCGGCAACATTTATATAAATCTTACCAGATTCTCCAACTACGGGGGTTTGGTGACCTGCATCCGTATACAATTGAACATTAGTAAGACCTCCAGTGGGGCTTACATCATAGGTAGCATATACTTCAAGTACATCATCTACATATGAAGGCAAATGGTTAGCAGGTACTAACCCCTTCCCATCCAATGGAGCAAAGCCATCAGCCTTACCCTTAGTTGCTACAAAGGCATCATGCTTAGCTTCTAGAGTGTTAATGTTATTCTGCAGTTTATTATCAAGGGCAGTGTCTGCCGCAGTTCTATCAGCAATCTCTTTATCAATCCTTGCACCCAATGCAGTATCAGCAGAAGTACGAGCAGTTGCTTCATCGTTTACAGCTTTAGTAAACTTGGTATCTAAAGCAGTATCTGCAGCTTTTCTATCAGCTACTTCTTGAGCAAGAGCGGCTTCTGATTTACCGTCCAAAGCTTCGATAGCATCTTTACGGTCCTGAACCTCTTGAGCAATAGCATTGGGTAATGTCTCATCCAGATTAACTTTATCTTGGGCGGTCATTACACCAGCTTTCTCTGTAGTAGCTGCTGGGATATAAGTAGTCTTATAATCTTCAGGCTCATGAGTATAAATACCCTCTTCTTTTTTAGAAGAGAAATTATGAGTTAAAGTAACACGACTGCTTTGTTGACCTACCTCAACTGGTTTATCACCAGATAAGATAATAATATTATCTGGTATAGAATCAAACAGCTTCTTATCTGCTGCAGTTTGTACACCAGCTTTCTCTGCAGTAGAGGCAGGCAATGTAATAGGATTCTGTTCTACTGTACCATCTTCAACTACGGTCTTAGTAGCAGCTATGCCAACAGTAGTTTCATTGGGAGTTACTGCACCAAGAGCAAAGTTAGCCGTAGAGATTCTATCTAACTCAACCTTATCCTTAGCAGTCATCGTACCAGCCTTAGTAGCCGATACCTGAGGCAAATCGAAAGTTTCGGTAGTATCAGCATTCAAACCGTTATCCTTAGTTACGGTTACTGTTACCTTATTAGCATCAGAAGCTGCAGAGATATCCGTCAGAGAATTGGGGTCTAACCCATCTAACTTAACCTTGTCTGCGGCAGACATAACTCCTGCAAGAGTTTGAGTTACCGGGAGTAAGTTCTTGGTAGCTTCTACTTCTTCACCATATTGGTTATTTGCATTATCCTTGGTTGAAGTCTTTACCTTGAAAGAAAGTTGGGTACCGGTTCTTGTTACAGCACTAACATTGGTAACCATAGTATCAGGCAAAGCATCAGAAGTACCTTCTTCAGCTACCAGTCTTTCTTCATGGCCATCGGTAATGTTAGTGAATTTATTATCTAAGGTAGTATCAGCATCGGTTCTGTCCTGAATTTCTTTATCGATACGTTTACCCAAAGCTGTATCGGCAGCAATACGGGCAGCTTCTTCTGCATCAATGTTATCCTGGAGAACTTTATCTGCGGCCTTTCTTTCCTCTCTCTCTGTATTTAAGTCAGAAGTATTCTGGTCAATCTTTGCTCCTAATCGAATATCCTCAGCCTTACGAGCAGCGATTTCATTATTCAGCAAATCGGTAATGGCAGTATAGTTACCATTAATGTTATCCTGAATACCCTGAATCAATTCCAGATTACGTTGAATATTAGCAGCATTCTGAGTTACCAGAGCATTGGTAGCATTCAAGGAAGTTAACAGCTCCGTACGAGTTTCAGTTACGAAAGTTCTCAACTCATTTACCGTAGTAGTAAGAGTATTACTTAAGTTAGTGAAGGTCTGTTGCAGAGTATTATCTCCTTGTTCACGCAGATTCTTTTCAGCTTCAAGCTTATTCTCCAACTCAGTAAGCTTAGCAGTCATAGTTGCTGCAAAGTTGGGATCATCACCGAGAGCCTTAGCAATCTCAGCCAAAGTATCAAGTACCTCTGGAGCAGAGCCAATAATCTTTTGGATAGCAGCCTCTACTTGTTCAGCACTCTGGAAATCTGAATCGTTTAATAACTCAGATACCTTAGTGATGTAATTTGCATGTTCTTCGATGCCATCCAACTTGGCATATAGCAAGTCAGTGAAGTCATTTGAAGAAAGTACTTTACCGTCTACCTTATCTACCTTCTTTCCATCCATTGCCTGGTCAGCAGCAATTCGATCTGCTTTTTCCTGAGCAATAGCATTATTAATAAGGGTATCTTGGTTAGCACGTTCTGTAGCTTCCTTATCGATATTATTCTGCAACTCAGTATCACCAGCTAAGCGGTCATTCTTTTCGGTAAGTATATTTTGGTTGATACCCGCCATATCATCTTTATGGTTCTGAAGGTTGGTATCAATCTTTGCCTCAAGTGAAGTCTCTTTGGCAATTGCTCGGTCTTTCTCTGCATTAATAGCAGTAGTATTAGCATTTACCTTTGCTTTTAATTCATTCATAGCATCGGTATTACCTGCCTCTAGAGAATCAATACGAACTCCCAAAGCATTATCACCAGCAATACGGTTTTCCTTTTCTTGTTCAAGCTCAGTATTAAGGCTAGCCACCTCGGATTCCAAAGCCTGCTTAGCATTATCTAATTTAGCTGTGAACTCAGTACTCAGAGATTTATCGGCTGCAGTACGATCTGCTACTTCTTTATCCAAATTTACCTGAAGAACTTGGTCTGCAGCTTTTCTTTCTACACTCTCAGTATTAAGGCCAATATTGAGAGTATCGATACGAGAACTCAAAGCACTGTCGGCATTCGTACGGTCAACGATTTCTTCGTTAATCATATCCTTAACTTCCTTGTAGTTATCACCTACAGTCTTAGTTAAGTTTGTGATTGCCTCTGAATTTCTTTCTATATTATGTTGATTAGTAGCGATTGCCGTAGTATTGGCATTTACCTGCTCAGTAAGCTCATTACGCAAAGTATTGATAGACTCTTGCATACTCAAAGCCAAGTCTGAGATACGCTGGTTAACGTTAGCCAGACTTTGAGTATATGCTTCATCAGCAGTCTTTCTTTCGGCAATCTCCTTATCCAAGTTAGCCTGAATTACTGCATCGGCATCTTTACGGTCTTGGATTTCCTTATTAAGGTTATCTCTTACAACTCCGAGTGCAGCATCTCCAGTAGCAGACTTATTGTCTACGTATTCTTTCAGTTTAGTTTCAAGGGCAGTATCTGCATCCTTACGAGCTTGAACTTCAGCAGCTACTTCAGCACTGTTTGCCTCGTCTCCTGCAATACGGTCTTCGATTTCTTGGTTAACCTGTTCTGTAATTGCAGCCAACTTCCTAGTGATGGTAGTTGCAAAGTTGGGGTCATTTCCAAGGGCATCAGCAATTTCCTTAAGAGTATCAAGTACTTCAGGTGCTGAACCAATAATCTTTTGGATAGCAGCATTTACTTCCTCTTCAGTTTGGAAACCGGCATCATTGATAAGCTGAGAGAGATGGGTAATATAGTTTGCCTTTTCTTCTATGCCATCCAATTTAGCTTTGAGTATATCGGTAAAGTCGTTCTTAGTCAAAGAATAACCTTCACGTTTATCTACCTTCTTAGCATCAAGGTCTTTATCACCTTTTTCTCTAGCAGCAGCCTCGGCAGCAATAGCATTAAGCAATTGTTCTTTGTCTTCTACACCCTGCTCTTTTATATCCTCAATTTTGTGTTCGAGAACTAAATCCTGAGCAGCACGAGCAGTAGCCTCTGAATCTATATTGTTCTGTAATACCTGGTCTGCAGCAGTACGTGCTTGAGCTTCCTGGTCAATCTTACCTTGAAGAGCATTGTCTGCATTGGTACGGTCTGTTACCTCTTTAGAGATTTCATTGTGAAGAACTTGGTCCTCAGAATGACGGTCTACCTTCTCTTGGTCAATCTTACCTTGAAGAGCTAAAGTATCAGCCTGGCGATTAGCGATTTCTTCATTAATCTTAGAATCCAGTACGGTATCTGCATTGGTACGATTTGCAGTTTCTTCAGCAATCTTTGCCTCGAGTGCAGCCTTATCATTGATATGGAGAGTCTTAAGGTTATTTACACTTTCCTTAATCTCATTATCGGCAGCGATACGTTCATCTTTTTCCTTTTGAATAAGGCCCTTGAGTTCTTTCTCAAGTTCATCATTATCTTGATTTACCTTATCTTCAAGGTCTTTGATGTCTTCAGCATTCTTATCTACCTTCTTCTCAACTCGGTCGATTTCGGCTTTTAAGTCTGCCTTAACGGTATCAATCTTCTTATTGATTTGGTCTAACCCATATTCTAGGTTATCCTGAACTGCAGCTACTGCAGCACCCAGAGCAGCTTCGGCTTCCTTAGCACGATTAACCTCTTCGGTTAAAGCAGTACGAAGGTCGGTTAATTTATTAGTGATAGTAGTTGCAAAGTTGGGATCATTGCCCAATGCTTCTGCCAACTCTTTAAGAGTATCAAGGGCATCATCAGCACCATCAACCAAATCACTAATCATCTGTTTAACTTCTTCCTCGGTTTGATATTTCAAATCATTCTCAAGCTGAGAAACTTTAGTGATATAATTTGCATGTTCTTCGATGCCATCAAGTTTAGCCTTCAACTCATCGGTAAAATCATTTTTCGATAAGTCGTATCCTTCTTTCTTATCTACCTTATTCTTGATAGAAAGTACGAAGGCCCAGAACTCATTTATAGTTCCTCCAAAGCCAGCTTTAACAAAGTCATCATAGTAACCCTGTAATAACCGCTGGTCTATTTCTTCGCAGGTATAATACTTACTTACATACATATTTTATAAAATTTAAGGATTAATTACTGCACGTTGACGACCCAGTAAGAATTCAGAATCGATATCCCTGAATGGTTCTCCCTCTGAACCACAGAAGGCATTCATTGGTACATCCGGATTTTCGGGGTCTACATCTCCACCGTCCTCAATATCTCCCCGTATGCAAGCATAATCAGGAAGCCTATTTACACGGAACTTTATTACCTGGCCTATACCAGGATGAGGTATTATTTTATCCCAGATATCTCCGAAGTAATCTTGAAAGCAGGTGACAAATTTGTTTCCGGTCATCGATTGAAATGCCGTTACATCATTGCCATTACCTTTCATTTCAATATGAACTCCAGAGGTACCATTGAGGATAACCAAATTACTATCAAACCAAATTCCACTGTTTGTAGTAATTGGTGTCCACCTCAGTACTAACATCTTTGCCATATACTTTATTTTTATTCTACAAATTCAACTTTGGTATCTCGGTCTCTCTTTAGGATAACCATGAAAACTAAAGCCTCATCCTTTGCCTGAGCAGTCTGAGTATCTCCAGAAGGCTTATACGTTATACCATTAATTACAAACCTATCTTGTTCCCAATTAAAATCCCAATAACCTTCCGGTGTAAGATAACCGATTTGTTCTATATAAGATTTAGAAATTAGTATTGATAAGTTTTCATCATCCAATTCTCCTGAAATAGTTGCCTTATTGATAGGCCAGTTTCTGAAAGCATTGTAGTAACATAATGCCTCGATTTGGATGTTATAATATTTAGGTATACTGTCTTCGGCATGACTGAGAAGCTGATTAACATGTTTGGCCCAGGTTATGGATTGCCTACCAGCATCCCAATCTAAGAAGTCAGTGATAATTTTCTTGT
>ULKT01012190.1_pt1 | contig 8682 bp, 8 predicted proteins | sample 1951201 | NCBI WGS metagenome assembly ULKT01 (sample SAMEA4835505, study PRJEB28245) | human gut metagenome | biome: gut microbiome; material: fecal sample | place: Denmark | collected 2008
CTGGCAGGTTGGAGTTCCAATAACAAATATTCATTAATCGGAGCCATGCGAAGTGGCGCTCAAATGATTAGTTATGAATTATCTGTAGGATTAAGCATCCTTACCATTGTAATCTTAACAGATACCATGCAACTAAGCGAAATTGTAGAACGCCAAGCTGACGGCTGGTTCCTTTTTAAAGGACATATACCTGCATTGATCGCTTTTATCATTTATCTGATAGCCGGAAATGCAGAAGTCAACCGCGGCCCGTTTGACTTGCCTGAAGCAGAAAGTGAACTGACTGCGGGATATCATACCGAATATTCCGGTATGCACTTCGGTCTGTTCTATGTGGCAGAATTTGTAAACTTGTTTATCATCGCCGCAGTAGCCACAACCATCTTCCTGGGAGGATGGATGCCGCTACATATTCCTGGGCTAGACGGATTCAATGCCATCATGGATTATATACCCGGATTTATTTGGTTCTTTGGCAAGTCATTCTTTGTAGTATGGTTACTAATGTGGATCAAATGGACATTTCCCCGTCTGCGTATTGACCAAATTCTAACGCTGGAATGGAAGTACTTGGTTCCAATAGGTTTGTGCAACCTGTTGTTGATGGTAATTATTGTTGTATTTAAATTACATTTCTGATGAAAGAAGAAAAACATTCCTATATAAAAGGGCTGCTTCATGGCATCGGTACATTACTTACCGGCATGAAAGTGACAGGACGAGAGTTCTTCACTCCTAAAGTCACTGAACAATATCCCGAAAACCGTGCCACATTAAAAATATCGCCCCGTTTCCGAGGACGGCTTATCATGCCGGTTGATGAGAATGGTAATAACAAATGTATTGCTTGCGGACTTTGCCAGATGGCTTGCCCCAATGATACAATCACCATTACCAGCGAATCTGTGACCAACGAAGAAACAGGCAAGAAAAAGAAAATATTAGTAAAGTATGAGTACGACCTGGGAGCCTGTATGTTCTGTCAGCTTTGTGTGAACGCTTGTCCACACGATGCCATTCGGTTCGATACAGAATTCGAAAATGCTGTATTCGACCGCAGCAAACTAGTTCTCACTCTGAACAAAAAATAAAAAACAAACGATATTATGACACTACAACTAATTGTATTCATTGTACTGGCGTTGTTTATCGCTGTCTGTTCGGTATTGGCAGTCACGACCTCACGTATCTTGCGTGCAGCAACTTATCTGCTGTTCGTTTTATTTGGTACAGCAGGTATTTACTTCCAACTCAACTACTCATTCTTGGGAGCTGTACAATTACTGATTTACGCCGGTGGTATAACAGTGCTTTATGTATTTAGTATCTTATTGACCTCTTCACAGGGAGACAAAGCAGAGAGATTAAAAAATGGAAAGATGGTGGCCGGAGCTATTTCTACTATAGCAGGACTGGCTATCTGTCTGTTCGTCATGCTGAAGAACGAATTCTTGCCCTCTCATTTTGTTCATGGTGAACTGGATGTACGCACGATCGGTCATGCACTGATGGGCATGGAAAAATATCAATATATCCTTCCTTTCGAAGTAATCAGCGTGTTATTACTCGCTTGCATCGTAGGAGGAATCCTAATCGCTAGAAAAAGATAGAACTTATGGTACACATGGAATATTATCTGGTGGTTTCCACCTTTATGATGTGTGCGGGAATCTATGGTTTCTTCACCCGCCGCAATTTATTGGCCATGCTCATCAGTGTGGAACTGATACTGAATTCGGTAGACATCAACTTCGCCGTATTCAACCGATACCTTTTTCCCGAAGAACTGGAAGGCTTTTTTTTCGCCCTGTTCGCTATCGGCGTGAGTGCGGCTGAAACAGCAGTAGCTATTGCTATCATTATCAATATCTACCGCAATGTACGCAATATCCAAGTGAAGAACTTAAATGAAATGAAAAACTAATTATGGAACATACAATACTAATCCTTATCCTACCTTTCCTCAGTTTCCTGATACTGGGGCTGGCAGGTATGCGTATGAAGAACGGATTGGCAGGAACCATCGGCACCGTTTCACTGGCAGGGGTGACGTTGCTTTCCTACCTCACTGCCTTCAATTATTTTGCAGGAGGGCGTACGGCAGAAGGCGTCTATCCTACTCTCACACCTTATAATTTTGAATGGTTACCTTTCACAACGAACCTGCATATTGACATGGGAATCATGCTTGACCCTATTTCAGTTATGATGCTAGTCGTTATTTCCACCGTCAGTCTGATGGTACATATCTATTCATTCGGATATATGAAAGGTGAAAAAGGCTTTCAACGTTACTACGCATTTCTTAGCCTGTTTACCATGTCCATGTTGGGGCTCGTAGTAGCAACTAATATTTTCCAGATGTATGTCTTTTGGGAACTGGTAGGTGTTTCTTCTTATCTACTTATCGGCTTTTATTACACCAAGAAAGAAGCGATTGCTGCCAGTAAAAAAGCATTTATTGTTACCCGTTTCGCTGATTTAGGCTTTCTGATCGGTATCTTGATTTACGGCTATTATGCCGAAACATTCTCGTTCACCCCCCAACTTCAGGTACTTGCAGTTGCCGGAAGTATGATACCATTGGCCTTGGGGCTAATGTTTATCGGTGGTGCCGGTAAAAGTGCGATGTTTCCATTGCACATCTGGTTACCGGATGCTATGGAAGGTCCTACTCCTGTCAGTGCATTAATCCATGCTGCTACCATGGTAGTAGCCGGTGTATATCTGGTAGCCCGTATGTTCCCGTTGTTTATAGGATATGCGCCCGAAGTGCTGCACTGGATAGCTTATATCGGTGCGTTCACTGCATTCTACGCCGCTAGTGTGGCGTGTGCACAAAGCGATATCAAACGTGTGCTCGCCTTCTCCACTATATCTCAAATTGGATTTATGATTGTTGCATTAGGCGTTTGTACTTCCATGAATCCTCATGAAGGAGGACTAGGCTACATGGCATCCATGTTCCACCTGTTCACACATGCCATGTTCAAGGCATTGCTGTTCTTAGGAGCCGGATGTATCATTCATGCCGTACACAGTAACGAGATGAGCGCCATGGGAGGACTTCATAAATTCATGCCCGTCACCCACTGGACATTCCTGATTGCTTGTCTGGCTATCTCGGGTATCTGGCCATTCTCAGGTTTTTTCTCTAAAGACGAAATTCTGACTGCCTGCTTCCAATTCAGTCCTGTTATGGGATGGATAATGACAGGCATTGCCGCCATGACAGCATTTTATATGTTCCGCCTTTATTATTGTATTTTCTGGAATGGAGAATGGAAAGGACACTCCCACGAATCCGGACCTGATGCACATACTCCGCATGAGGCTCCACTTACCATGACATTCCCGCTGATGTTTTTAGCCACTATCACCTGTATTGCCGGATTCATACCTTTCGGCAATCTGATCAGTAGTAACGGAGAAGCCTATACCATTCATCTGGATATGCAGATAGCTGCTACAAGTATCATTATTGCTATAGCATCCATCACTTTAGCTACATGGATGTATGCAGGTAAGAGACAACCCGTAGCCAACTATCTGGCGCGCACATTCCCACGTTTGCACACAGCAGCTTACCACCGTTTCTATATGGATGAGATATGGTTGTTCGTAACCAAAAAAATCATCTTCCGGTGCATCAGTACTCCGATAGCCTGGTGGGACCGGCACGTTATCGATCAATTCTTTAACTTCACTGCGTGGAGTACTCATGCTACCGCCGATGAAATACGCGACATGCAAAGTGGAAACGTACAGCAGTACAGTATTTGGTTCCTTGCAGGTGCATTGATATTGACGCTGATACTATTAATTTAATGAATAATAAAAAATCCGCCGCATGGCCATTTTTTAATTTTTAATTTAAAAAGATGAACATACTAAGTTTTTTCATTATAGTTCCCTTGTTGATGCTCGCGAGCCTTTGGGCTTCGCGCAGCGTCAATCAAGTTCGCGGAGTGATGGTTGTCGGATCTTCCATATTATTGGCATTATCCGTTTACCTCACCATTGATTATATCGAACTACGCCAAGCCGGTGCTACAGGAGAGATGCTGTTCACAGCCAGCACAGTTTGGTATGCACCGCTCCATATATGCTACTCAGTAGGAGTAGACGGTATATCAGTAGCAATGTTGCTGCTTAGTTCCATTATTGTATTCACCGGTACTTTTGCATCGTGGAAGTTACAACCATTGACAAAAGAATATTTCATGTGGTTCACTCTATTGAGTGTAGGGGTATTCGGATTCTTCGTTTCAACAGACCTGTTCACCATGTTCATGTTTTATGAAGTAGCCTTAATTCCAATGTATCTGCTCATCGGTGTATGGGGAAGCGGACGTAAAGAATACGCCGCCATGAAACTTACATTAATGTTAATGGGTGGTTCTGCATTTCTACTGATCGGAATTCTCGGTATTTTTTATGGTGCAGGCGGTGAAACTATGAACTTGCTGGAAATCGCCAAACTGCATATACCTCATGAAATGCAACGCATCTTCTTCCCGCTTATCTTCTTGGGGTTCGGAGTCTTAGGAGCTTTGTTCCCTTTCCATACATGGAGTCCCGATGGTCATGCTTCTGCACCGACTGCTGTTTCTATGCTTCACGCTGGAGTATTGATGAAACTAGGAGGTTACGGATGCTTCCGTGTTGCTATGTACCTGATGCCTGAAGGTGCAGCCATGTGGGGAGATGTATTCCTGATATTGACCACTATTTCTGTAGTTTACGGTGCATTCAGTGCTGTGGTACAAACCGACTTAAAATATATCAATGCCTATTCCTCCGTATCCCACTGCGGATTGGTGCTCTTTGCCCTGCTGATGATGACACGCACCAGTTGTACGGGTGCTATTCTCCAAATGTTGAGTCACGGATTAATGACCGCTTTGTTCTTCGCCCTTATTGGTATGATATACGGACGTACCCACACTCGTGATGTCCGATTAATGGGAGGTTTGATGAAGATTATGCCTTTCCTGGCTGTAGGTTATGTTATTGCTGGTCTTGCTAATTTGGGACTTCCGGGACTAAGTGGTTTTGTTGCTGAAATGACGGTCTTTGTAGGTTCTTTCCAAAATGATGATACATTCCATCGCGTATGTACCCTAGTGGCAACAACAAGTATCGTCATTACCGCAGTCTATATCCTGCGTGTAGTAGGTAAAATTCTTTATGGTAAAGTTTTGAATCCCGAACATCTGAAACTCACAGACGCAACCTGGGATGAACGAGTAGCCGTTATCTGCCTCATCGCCTGTGTAGCAGGTTTAGGAATGGCTCCATTCTGGATAAGCGATCTGATCAGTAACAGTGTAGAACCAATCATAAGTCAATTATTAAATTAAAATTTGAGAATTAAAAATTAAAAAATAGCAATGATGGACATAACTGCAATACTCCATATGCATGCCGAACTGAGTCTGACAGCCGTTTTTATTCTGATGTTTCTGTTAGATTTATTTTTACCGGCTCCACAACGTCACTGGTTACGCCCCATGGCATGTATCCTGCTGACCATTCAACTCTTAGCAAACCTATGGCCGGAAGAGGTGACTTTATTTGGCGGCATGTATCACTCAACCCCTATGGCGTCTGTTCTGAAAAGCATCCTGACCATAGGTACCATACTGGTGTTTCTGCAAGCAGACACTTGGCTAAAACGTGAAGACACCCGTCATAAACAAGGCGAATTCTACATCCTTACCCTCAGTACCTTGCTGGGTATGTATTTCATGGTAAGCGCAGGGCACTTCCTGCTATTCTTCCTTGGATTGGAATTGGCAACCGTTCCTATGGCTTGTCTCGTAGCTTTCGATAAATATAAAGGGCATAGTGCCGAAGCCGGAGCTAAATTCATTCTTTCGGCTTTATTCTCCAGCGGTATTTTCCTCTATGGCATTTCTATGATTTATGGGACAGCAGGTACTTTATATTTTGAAGATATCCCTGCCGGACTGACAGGAACTCCATTACAAGTTCTTGCACTAGTATTTTTCTTCTCCGGACTGGCCTTCAAATTAAGCTTGGTACCTTTTCATCTGTGGACAGCAGATACTTATCAAGGTGCACCGACTACAGTAAGCGCCTACCTATCCGTTATTTCAAAAGGCGCAGCTGCTTTTGCTTTAATGATTATTTTAATGAAAGTATTCGGACCAATGACTGAACAATGGAGTGAAATACTATGTATTATCATTGTAGCCACCATCACTATAGCCAATCTGTTCGCCATCCGCCAAAACAACCTGAAACGCTTTATGGCCTTCAGCAGTATTTCACAAGCCGGTTACATAATGTTGGCTGTACTGGCTGGAACTCCGCAGGGCATGGCATCCCTAGTATATTATATAGTAGTATACATTGCCGCCAATCTCGCCGTATTCGGTGTCATCAATACCATTGAGCAACATACCCACGGTAAAATAGAGCGCGAAGATTATAACGGACTTTATAAGACCAACCCCAAACTAACTATGGTCATGACACTTGCTCTTTTCTCATTGGCAGGTATCCCGCCATTTGCCGGATTCTTCAGTAAGTTCTTTGTATTCATGGCAGCATTCCATAGCGGATATTATCTTATTGTATTTATCGCATTGGTCAATACAATCATTTCATTGTATTATTACTTATTGATTGTAAAAGCCATGTTCATCACACCTAATGAAGACCCTATCGGCAATTTTCGTACAGCAACTCCGATGCGCATCAGTCTGTTGGTATGTGTAGCCGGCATATTCGTTTTAGGAATTATAAGTGGGGTATATCAACTATTAAGTGATACAGCAATACTATAAAAGTTCAGTTACAAAAAGAAGAATAATAACTGAAATGATTATTGTATTTCTATGATCAATATTCTTTTACTTTGGAAGCAGAATCAATCTGTTTTCAAAGTAAAAGAATACCTTAAAGTTTCTCTTCAACAAATTTATCATTATCTTCGTAGCAAATTATAAAAAAATAAGTACTATGAAGAAAGTCCTCTATATTACAATACTAGCTTGCTCTACTTTATGGGGATCTTGCACAGAGAAAAATAAACAATCCGCCAGAACAGATTCCTTTATAGAAAAAAATGTAGCATTTGCACGTGCACAAATCGGGAATGAAATACAAATTATAGAAAAATCAGAGAAATTTATAAACCCTGTGACACTGAAAACTGACAGTAGCATTTATTATTGTGACTACGCCGACTGGCGAAGTGGTTTTTTCCCTGGGTCAGTGTGGTATCTATATGAGTTAAGTGGCGACACTACTCTCTTATCATTAGCTGATAAATACACTTCGGCCATAGAAGAAGCCAAAAAACTGACTTGGCACCATGATGTAGGTTTCATGATAAATTGTAGTTTCGGCAATGGATGGCGAACAACTAAAGTACCCAGATACAAAGAAGTCATGATAGAAGCTGCACGTTCATTAGCTACTCGTTTCCGTGAAAAGCCGGGAATTATCCAATCATGGGATGTGACCCGCGGCTGGCAATCGGAACGCGGTTGGGAATGTCCGGTCATAATAGATAATATGATGAATTTAGAGTTACTATTTGAAGCAACTAAATTATCTGGTGATTCCACCTTTTATCATATAGCAGTGAACCATGCAGACCGCACTTTGAAAGAGCATTTCCGTACAAACGGAAGTTGTTATCATGTAATAGATTATAGTTTGGCAGACGGCATGGTACGGCATAGACAAACAGCCCAAGGATATGCAGACGAATCGACTTGGAGTCGTGGACAAGCATGGGCGATTTATGGTTACACTGTGTGTTACCGGGAAACTCATGATAAAAAGTATCTGAATCAGGCATTGAAGACTTTCCAATTTATGAAAACACATCCCCGGCTTCCCAAAGACTTGATTCCTTATTGGGATATGGATGCTCCCAATATTCCCAATGAACCACGAGACGCTTCAAGTGCTTCTTGTATAGCTTCTGCACTTTATGAAATTAGTACAATGGATGTGCCTGATGCAAACAGTTATAAGAACTATGCAGACAGTATTATGGCCTCTCTAGCCTCACCAAACTATCTGGCATCTCTTGGAAAAAATGGTAACTTTTTATTAATGCATTCAGTGGGCAGTATTCCTCATGGCACAGAAATAGATGTACCTTTAAATTATGCAGACTATTATTTCCTGGAAGCATTGAAACGAAAGCGTGACATTGAAGAAGGCACACACTAAGTTATACAGACAAACACAGAAATATTTCCTCCCGTTCTTCGGGAGGAATGCCACAGCCGGTATCGGTTACTTCAATTCGTAACTTACTTTGTGCCTTATCCAACTTTATTTTAAGAGTTACAGATCCAGAATCTGTAAATTTATTAGTATTATCAAACAGGCTCTCTATCACTAGCGACAAATGCAATTCATTGGTGGAGATAAACATTTCCCCTTTTGGTAATTTCACCAATACAAGTACCATAAAAAGTCTAATTACTAAAAAACTCCTGTTCTTAGTTTCCAAACGGTAATTTTCATAGTTCAATTGATCTACTCCATACTTTACAGGTAGTTCACTAAATTATTTTTTCAGACTAGAAGAATTAATGGAATCCTGCGCTTGTATATCTTATAATATTCAGAAGACTATCTTTGGTAGTAGAAATACTACTTCCTATAACAACAAAAATCCCCAAACAGATA
>ULKT01005795.1_pt1 | contig 8438 bp, 9 predicted proteins | sample 1951201 | NCBI WGS metagenome assembly ULKT01 (sample SAMEA4835505, study PRJEB28245) | human gut metagenome | biome: gut microbiome; material: fecal sample | place: Denmark | collected 2008
CTTGTGACAAAGGTGTTCGCCATCATATTCTTGGCTCTCTCGTGCCTCGGTACAAAGGGAGTCAAGAATCAGAAGATGACCTGGCAGAAGATTTATGCGACCTTCCTCGGAGGTCTTGTACTCTTCTTTATGAATTGGTGGTTGCTCGCCCTGCCGTTCTCGCCAATCGTGAATATGGTAATCTACACGGTTACTATGACTGTCGGATATATCCTTCTGCTTATGTCGGGAGTATGGATTAGCCGTATGTTCAAACATAACCTTATGGAAGATGTCTTCAATGTGGCCAACGAGAGCTTTATGCAGGAGACACGTCTTATGGAGAACGAGTATTCGGTAAACCTGCCTACGAAGTTTGTCTATCAAGGCAAGGAATGGGACGGTTGGATAAATGTCGTGAATCCGTTCCGAGCAACCATTGTATTGGGAACACCGGGTAGCGGTAAGTCGTATGCCGTAGTGAACAACTACATCAAGCAGACCATAGCCAAAGGATTTGCCACATACATCTACGACTACAAGTTTGATGACCTCTCGGTAATTGCCTATAACGAGCTGCTGAAGAATATCGACAAGTACAAGGTAAAGCCGAGTTTCTATGTCATCAATTTTGATGACCCACGACGCTCACACCGCTGTAATCCCATCAACCCGAAGTTCATGGTGGATATCAGCGATGCATACGAGAGTGCGTACACGATAATGTTGAACCTTAACAAGACTTGGATTCAGAAGCAGGGCGACTTCTTCGTGGAATCTCCGATTATCCTTTTGGCGGCTATCATCTGGTATCTGAGAATCTACAAGGACGGAAAGTATTGTACCTTCCCACATACGATTGAGTTCCTGAACAAACCGTATGCGGATATCTTTACGATTCTGACCTCTTATCCTTCTTTGGAAAACTACCTATCTCCATTTATGGACGCATGGAAAGGTGGAGCTCAAGATCAGCTCCAAGGCCAGATAGCAAGTGCCAAAATTCCGCTGTCGAGAATGATTTCTCCGCAGCTATATTGGGTGATGACGGGCGATGATTTTACCCTCGACCTGAACAATCCCAATGAGCCTAAGATACTCTGCGTAGGTAACAATCCCGACCGCCAGAATATCTACTCTGCGGCACTCGGACTATACAACAGCCGTATCGTAAAGTTGGTGAACAAGAAAGGTCAGTTAAAGAGTTCCATCATCATTGATGAGTTGCCAACCATCTATTTCCGTGGCATCGACAACCTCATTGCCACAGCACGAAGCAACAAGGTGGCGGTTTGTCTCGGTTTTCAGGACTACTCGCAGTTGGCGCGTGACTATGGCGACAAGGAGGCGAAGGTTATCCAAAATACGGTGGGTAATATCTTCAGCGGACAGGTGGTAGGTGAAACAGCCAAAAACCTTTCGGAGCGTTTCGGCAAGATACTCCAGCAGCGTCAGTCGGTATCCATCAACCGTCAGGACACATCAACATCTATCAACACGCAGTTGGACTTCCTTATCCCTGCTTCGAAAATCTCTAACCTCTCGCAAGGCACATTTGTGGGTAGCGTGGCAGATAACTTCGGCGAGGAGATTGACCAGAAGATTTTCCACTCACGCATCATCGTGGATAGTGCGAAGGTAAGTGCCGAGACAAAGGCATACAAGAAAATTCCTATTGTCAATGAGTTCAAGGACGAGAACGGCAACGACATTATGCAGGAGCAGATAGAGCGTAACTATTCCCGTATCAAAGACGAAGTTGAGCAGATCGTTCAAGATGAGATGGAGCGTATAAAGGCTGATCCTGAGTTGCGTAAACGATTGTTGCCTGATGAGAAAGACGAAGAGAATAACGATTAGAATCTGTATCCTATTTCTTACCGCAAAGGTTGTCCCGTGCCTTTCGGATTGAGCAAGGTCAAGCCCTGTGGGTGTCGTGGAAAAATCATCCTCGCTCCACGGGGCTTGCGGTATTTTTCCCGCCAACCTTGCACAATCCTGCACGGAACAGTCAAGGCGGTAAAGAAATAGAATACAGTGCTTCGCCTGTAATATGTATAACTTAAATAATGATAGAATGGCTGAAACGAAGAACAAATCGGAAGTATGGGATAATATCCCGTCATGGGCTATCTATGCTCTTGAATATGGCATAGAGGAAGACCCTATATTGGAAACAGATGAAGAGGAGATGATTATAAAGTTCCTTGAAGAGAATTTTCCAAGTGGCTGCATTATGACCGTAAATTGGGATTCTCGAAGAGAGTTCAATCCATTTCCGGCATTTGGAAAGCCTTGTGCAACTTATAAAGTAACCTTTAATACATTATAGATATGATTAGAATGACATTATCAGAGTATCTCCGTGTGCCGAAAGATTATCGCGGAGTGTGGACTACCGAAAGATGGGATATCCCCAATTGGGGCGACATTAGAGAGAAACATTTAGGCAAACGTACACTAATGACAAACATCAATGGTGGCACTTGTTTGGTCGTAGAAGGTATGGGATTGGATATTATTGATGACTCTGATTGGAAGAAACCAGATGCTGTCAGAAAAGAGATAAGTCGCCAATGCCTGAAGTTCTTTACAGAGCGAGGCATCGAGCCTCATTATGCCGATTGTCTTATCCGCTATAAGGACAACTACGATACAGTTGAAGTGCGTATCGCCATCGGTATGGATTCCGATACCGAAAAGGATGATGACATTTTCTTCTATTGCGATACGCTGGAAGATATGAAGTCACTTGCAGAAATCGGCAGTGAGGACTTTTACATTGCCGACTGCTACAGCTTCGGAATATATGAAGATTTATTATAAACCTTAGAAAATATCGAGTATGAAGATTTTATGTCAAGAGCGTTACGACAAGGCTGTTGCCTACGCAAAGGAAATCAAGAACGACACCCTGCAAAAATGTATTGACCGTTTGAAGCAGTGGGAAGAGAATCCTAACTGCCCGTGTGAGATTGAACTCTACTATGACTCAGCACCGCACTCATTCGGATTCCGACAGGTATATCCGGATGGTAGAACGGGTATTGTCGGAGGCTTGCTCTATCACGGACAGCCCGACCAATCGTTTGCCGTATTGATGAATCCTATTCACGGGTGGAGCATACACACATAGGATGTTGCACTCATAAAAATAAAAAGTCAACTTAGGTCTGTCAGGCACAGGCTTAAGTTGGCTTTTCTTATGTCATTTATGGGACTGGAAAAATTATCCTCCAATTCTCGTCAGGGTTATATACATCTTCGGGATTTTCTTCTAGGCTACACCATGCTCCGAAGAAATCTTCAACCATCCCTTCTGTCATTGTATTTATAATTGAATATGGACGGGAAACTTTTCTTTTTATGTAGCCTAATCTATATCCATCTTCTGGGTCAATGAATCTAAATCCCTCTTCTCCATAGGAATACAGTTTACTCAACTCCTCGTCATCTATTTCATACTTTTCTGTACAATGTTTTGTAATAGCTGATTCTAAAATAGCACTTTGGAGTTGTGCTATTTCAGACAACAAAGCACATATATCCACTATCTTATCAAAGTTCAATTCTATTTCTTTCAGCCCATTTGCGGGGAATTTATACGAATAGATTTCTCTATATATTCTTGATTTATTAATGAGAGACTTAATATGTTCACCCTCTGCCTTATCATATCTTGATACAATATCACCTATAATATTTATAGTTTTTGAATGATTCATGGCAATAAGATCATCGCTCCATTCTTGATATGGATTTGTAAAGACTACTGCTCTTGCACAACTTAAAAGAGGATAATACATCAAGTAAGGATTTACAATTCTCAAATTTTTGGATTCAGCATATTCGGCAGAAGTGAGCATCACAGAAGAAGCCAATATCATCTTTGACGCCAAATAGGTACGAACAATCCATTGAGTATTCGTTGTAATATCTAGGTTCTTTGCTATATCAGCAAAAGGCTGTCGCAAACTATTTATTACAGACTCTATTTTTTTACTCTCGAAATTCTTGAATAGTTCATTATATTCAAAATAGTCATCTTTAATATTCGACCTACACATAAACCTATCTTTACTTATTTGTAAAATTTACTACTTGAGTTTTTTCACAAAACTTTTGGCAGGTCTGAATGCCGGTATATTGTGTGCAGGAATAATCATTGTCGTATTCTTGGATATATTGCGAGCTGTTTTCTCTGCACGATGCTTGATGATAAAACTACCAAATCCACGAAGGAAAACCTCATCACCATTAATCATAGAGGCCTTGATTGTTTCCATCATTCCTTCAACGACCTGCATCACAACTTGTTTCTCAATGCCTGTCTTTGCTGCAATCTCTGTTACTATTTCTGCTTTTGTCATAATAATGTTATTTATTTGTTTTTCAGTTATGTGTAAAACGGCATTTTGGGTAATTTGAGCAACCCCAAAAAGTGCCATATCTACCTCTACGTTCCACAAGACTACCACCACACTTCGGACATTTACCATTGGCTATCGCCATATCTCTATTTTGCTGAACTGTCTGCACATTACGGATATGGCTTTCTCGACTGCCTTCAGTGGTGATATTTGCCGAAGATATTTTACTCACGATTCTCTGAATATCTTCTTGTGAAATACATTGTGTCCTATATGATTTGATGGCGGAACGCAAATTGCACCAGTTTATCACGATATGGTTAGGTGTAGTTATGTTCAGTTCCGCACTGTCTGCAAAAACCACAATTGGTATGATAGGAAAATCTCCGACCTCTTTCAGTATAGCCTTGACCGCTCTTGCGTGTGCCGCATTCTGACGGATAGGATTCCTTAAATTGTGCTGTTCACTCGACCAACCCCAAAATCTCTTTTTACCAAGCAGACTCTGTTTCCACTCTTCAGAGTTCTCATGTCCGAATATCCAACCTTTATAATTCTTCGTTTCAATTACAAAGATTCCGTATTGGGAAACTACTATGTGGTCTATCTGCGTTGTCCCATAACTTGTAGGCAATAATATATCATTAAGCGTGATGTACTCCTTCGAGAGCCAATCCAGCTTTCGAGCCACACGCTTTTCTCCGAATTTGCCTATATTCTTGGGCGAAGATATCCAAATCTTAAATGCCACAAGTATGACAAATATGCAGATGATTATTATTGAACTCATTATATTATGCTTTATACTCTGCAAAGTTACTCCGTTTTTTACGAATGAAAGACAGAATCGGCTACAAAAAGTGTATGAAGCGTGAAAATCCCGCTTCACTCGCAAAGTCCCTTCAAGAAGTTAACTCGGAGGGACAATACCTCCACGTTCGAGCCGAGGGTTTTCGGGCAAAAAATTCTCTGCGATAATTTTTCACCCGAAAAAACGCTCCGGTATCGCCGTCCGAGTTGAGACAGAGGTTGGGACTTAGCAAGCGAAGCGACCTACGACGCATAGTACAACAGGTCAAAATCCATTGCGGTAAGATATGCCGCATCTCTATTCTCAACCTGACTGCCATATCTATATTCTATTATAAGGTCTATCAACCACCGCCATCTTTTTTGTGCTCCAATTTTTAAGTGGGGACAAAAGCAGCTCAGCTCTCAACTCTGCATATTACAAAAGTTATTTCTTTTCGGTCATACCACCGCTTTTTCTCGCACATTTTTTTGCCTTCGTTTTTCGCTCTTTCCGACCTCGTTTCGTTGCGGAGCGTTTTCCCTCTTTTCACCCTTGTTTTACCCCTTTTTGTGGCTTCGCTTTCGTGCCTGCTATGACAAGTGATGACACCTTATGACTTGTATAGTCTAACGACTTAAATATCAATATTTTATCAAATTTTGCTATATATATTTGCGGTGACAACATTAGTTATTAACGCTAAAAACTCACAGTTATGGCAAAGAAAAATGTAAGGGATGACCCCTCAAAAACACAAGTCACCGAGAACCCGCAGATGAGCGACATCGTGCTGGTTTTAGACAAGATGGAACTGCTCATTCAAGCGGTTTCCGAAATCAACAAGAACGGCAAGTATTCCACTGTGCCGGCAGACAAAGAGCATCAGAACTCCTTTCTCAAGATCGACCGCTATGCGACCTTCTTCGAGAACTTCCTAAAAAACTTCTGGAGTCAGTTGAAAGACCCTACACACTTCGGTCTTTTCACGATGAAGGAGGAGGAGTTCGACAAACCCGAAGTCAAGCAGGCCATCGAAGACCTTGCCGAAGGTAAGAAAACAAAAGCAGTGGAAGAGTTTCTCAAAAAATATGAGATAATACCCAAAAATCAAACAGAACAAAGTATTAACAATCAAAATTCAGAAGAAATGGCAAAGAAAAATCAAACCCAGCAGCCCGTCGTTGAAGCTAACGACCTGCAGCAGAACAATCAGTATCGTTACAACGAGTCTATGATCAACTGGGACCAGTTGAAGAACTTCGGACTCTCGCGTGAGTATCTTCAGGAGCGAGGACTTCTTGATTCGATGCTCAAAGGCTACAAGACCAACCAGCTTGTACCTATCAACCTTAACTTCGGCTCTGCCGTACTGCGTACCGATGCACGCCTGTCGTTGCAGCAGTCCAATACAGGTGAGGTAGTACTCGCCATCCACGGTATCCGCAAGCAGCCCGAATTGGAGCGTCCTTACTTCGGACACATCTTCTCGGAAGAGGACAAGAAGAACCTCCTCGAAACAGGCAATATGGGCCGAGTGGTGGAACTCAAAGGTCGCAACGGAGAGTATATCCCATCGTTCATCAGCCTTGACAAGATGACCAACGAGGTGGTGGCCATGCGTGCTGAGAATGTCTATATCCCTAATGAGATTAAGGGTGTTCAACTCACCGACCAGGAGAAGAACGACCTGCGTGAGGGCAAGAAGGTCTATATCGAGGGTATGACAGCCAAGTCGGGCAACGAGTTCAACGCCCACATTCAGGTAAGTGCCGAACGTAGAGGTATCGACTTCATCTTCGAGAACGACCGCATCTTCAACCGCACCGCCCTCGGTGGTGTGGAGCTTACCAAGCAGCAGATTGAAGACCTCAATGCAGGCAAGGCAATCTTCGTGGAGGATATGCAGCGTAAGGATGGCGAACTCTTCTCATCGTATGTGAAACTCGATGAGGCGACAGGACGACCTAACTACACACGCTACAATCCCGACTCGCCCGAGGGTGCAAGAGAAATCTACATCCCTAAGGAGATAGGCGGTGTGAAACTTACCGCTGAGGAGCAGAAAGACCTTCGTGAAGGTCGAGCAATCTTCCTCAATGATATGGTGAATAACCGTGGCGAGGAGTTCTCTTCGTTTATCAAGGCCGACCTTGAGACAGGACGACTGATGTACTCACGCACTCCCGATGGCTTTGAGGAGCGTGCCAAGTTCGAGATTCCGAAGGAGATCTTCGGTGCCAAGCTCTCTGGTCAGCAGCGTGCCGACCTTCAGAGCGGCAAGTCGGTACTCGTGGAGGGCATGAAGGGCTTCGATGGCAAGAGCATTTCGCAGTATGTCAAGCTGAACTCCAACCAAAACAAGCTCGACTTCTACAACGAGAATCCCGACCGTAACCGCAACGCCTCACAGCGCAATGTGGTAGCCGAGAAACAGGAGAAGCGTCAGTCAAAGGGACAGAGCATCTAATCCGTAGTCGGACAAGTCAAATCAATGTATAACTCTAAAATGAATTTTAAGATGAACGATAAGAATAAAGCACCTTTCAAGGTGGAAGATGTAAACTGGGACGAACTATCAGGTATCGGTATCCTCAAGGATGAACTCGAACAGGCCGGAGAGCTTGAGACACTGCTCCGAGGCGAGAAGACAGGTGTCGTATCGCTGAGCCTCGTACTCCTCGGTGTAGATGTGGTGATGGATGCCACTTTGCAGCTTGTACGCAAGAACGACTCTCCGCTGCTCGAAATCATCGGTATCAACCCCACGCAGTAACACGATTCCATTACTAACCTGACAGCCGTTTCCCGCACCGTAATCGGGACGGGAGACGGCTTCTTTAATTCCCGAATAATTATGATAGCAATTATAGCAGAAAAGCCGAGCGTAGGTCAGGACATCGCCCGCGTCATCGGTGCAACAGAGAAGAAGGATGGCTACATGGCAGGCAACGGTTATCTTGTAACCTGGGCATTGGGACACCTCGTTTCCCTCGCCATGCCATCGGCATACGGATACGGTAAGGCTTCGCACGAGGATTTGCCTATGCTCCCCGAACCGTTCCAGCTTGTGGTAAGACAGATCAAGACCGACAGAGGTATGGTAACGGACATAGGTGCCGCCAAGCAGTTGAAGATCATAGACGAGGTATTTAGCAAGTGTGACAGCATCATCGTGGCAACGGATGCAGGTCGTGAGGGAGAACTTATCTTCCGATACATCTACCACTACCTCGGATATACCAAGCCCTTCAAGCGTCTTTGGATCTCCTCACTCACGGACGAGGCTATCCGCGCAG
>ULKT01012235.1_pt1 | contig 8381 bp, 5 predicted proteins | sample 1951201 | NCBI WGS metagenome assembly ULKT01 (sample SAMEA4835505, study PRJEB28245) | human gut metagenome | biome: gut microbiome; material: fecal sample | place: Denmark | collected 2008
AGCTCACGCCCGTGAGCTTCAGAAACGCAATCAGGGCCGCAATGGTCAGCAGAATCGGGTTGAGCAGCACCCAGCCAGTGCGCTTGTTGAGCTGCTTGGCCAGAAAATAGAGCGTAAAGGTCAGCGCAATCAGGAAAAATTCGTTGTTCACGTAGCTCATGCCTCGCCCTCCTTTCCTTCATTGGTTTCAGGGCCTTTCTTTCCGCGGGTCAGCGTCTGGTGAATCCATCCCGTAATGGCCAGCACCAGCACCGTGCTCACCACCGAGGCGCACACAATGGGCCAGAACTGGGCCTCGATAATGTCGAAGTAGAGCATCAGGGCCACGCCGGGCGGCACGAAAAAGAAACCGATGTTGGCCACCAGAAAGTCGGAGAGCCCTTGCACCCATTGCAGCTTAATCCAGCCGGCCTTCAGGAAAAACGTGAGCAGCAGCATGCCCAGGATGCTGGAAGGCAGCGGAATGTGAGTCAGGTAAATAATCAGTTCGCCCAAAGCCAGGCAACCGAAAAGAATAGCACATTGGCGTATCATGAACTTCTTTTTTTTGAATAAACGGGTGCAAAGTTAGCAGAACTCCCGCAAAGCGCGAAACATTTTTTTTGCTTTTTTTCTGCTTTTTACGTTTTTTGCTCCACCTCGGCTTGTCCTGCCGCACCTTCCCCTCTTCTTGTCCTTGCAGGCAGACAACGGGGGCAGGTGCAGGAGATATGGCACGACGGAGCCGGGCAAAAAAAGATAAGGTCGGACTTTCTTTTTACAGCGTCCCTTCCTGTTTCAACAAGGTCCCGCCTTGTTTGACTGTCCGTCAGGGTGCTTTTCAATTTTAGAAATTCCGTTTCCCGTAGCTTGAATAAAATTTGTACTTTTGTACGGCTTACGACTTAAATAAACATTCGCATGTGTAGGAAAAGGGAGAAAATCATGTCATATTGTCGCCGCCGGTCGTTTGGCGTATCTCATTCTGATTTTTGAAGGGAAATGAAAGAAAGTATGCTTACAAAAACATGTTAATGTACAATCAATTTATATTTACAATTGATGTTTTTTTGAATAGGATATTGTGGAAGACAGAGTGAGGTAACTGTAAATAGTGTTTCCCCAAATGGCTAGTTCTTAACTTAATAAACTACAGAATAGTCGTATTTGATAATGTGTAAATTTTTATTGATTATGAGAAAACTTTTTTGACGATAAATTTACGTAACAAATTGATTTATAGTTTTTTATTAAAATATTTGGAAAACTTTTTCTTTGGGTTTCAAACTTTTCTTATGTAATTTTGCAAACGTTTGCGAAGAGCAAATAATTATATTTTGCAGGCATCATTACATGCTGCATACACTGTTATTACGACCCATTATGGGGTAGGGGTAATGAGAAACATGAATTGAAGAGTATTAATAATAAGCAGTAAGAATGGAAAAGCAGTTACCGATATCCGTTTGTATGTCCATGTATAATGTGGCACCTTATGTAGGTGAATGGCATTGACAGTATATTGGCTCAAACTTTTGAGGATTTTGAATTGTTGATTGTGGATGATGGTTCGGATGATGATAGCGCAGCAATAGTACGTTCATATACAGATAAGCGAATCAAACTTATTGAGCGGGAGCATGATTATATAGCTTCATTGAATTACTTGTTGAGTCACGCTACCGGTAAATATATTGCGAGGATGGATGCTGACGACAGAATGCCTGCTGATCGTTTGAGAATACAGTATGAATATATGGAGAAACATCCGGAAGTGGATATATTGGGAGGAGGGATGACCTGTTTTGGGGAGAAAGCTGATGTGGCTCCTCCATATTGTATTGGTGATGTCGGATATTTGGAACTGATGGATTGTTGCGGGTTGTATCACCCTACGGTACTGATGTGTCGTTCGCGAATTGAAGAGGTAGGAATGTCTTATCGTTCATCTTGCGTTTATGCTGAAGATTATGCGTTTTGGGTTGATTCTTTGATTAAGGGATTGAAAATGCGTAATGTTACGGATGTATTTTCAGAATATCGTCTGCATTCCAAACAGGTAACTCGTAATCACGGTTATATACAATGGCAAAATACTGTAGTGGTGAAAGATCGTCTTGCCAAAGCTTGGTTTTCGTTTGTTCAGGACTACCTGCAGCGTGAAGAGCCGATACGAAAGAGCGACAAGCAGTTGACTGTGATTATTCCGTTTTATAATGAAGGAACGGAATTAAGAAATACGGTGGAAAGTGTACGGTCAACGGCAGGTAATGCTGTTGACATCATTGTGATAAATGACGGGTCGGATGATGGCATTGACTATGAAGAAATGCTTCAAGGACTGGACGTCATGCATGTTGTTAATCCTTATCGGTTAGGGCCGGCTGCGACAAAAGAAAAGGGGGTACAGTGTTGTCAGACGCCTTATTTTATATTGCTGGATGCGCATGTCCGCTTTTATCAGTCTGATTGGGTTTCGTTGCTGGTGCACGAACTATTGCAGAATCCGTTTCAAATTATATGCTGTCAGACCAAATCGCTCAAATTGGAGCATGGCGAGGTGGTTGAAAAAGATGCTGACCCGACTTACGGAGCCTTTATTTGTTGGGGAATGAACAAATATACTCCAATGTCAATGTGGAATCCAAATCCAAGCATAAAATCATTAAAAACCGGTCACATACCTTGCATTTTGGGAGCATGTTATGCCTCTTCAAAAAAATATTGGAATCGTATTCAAGGTTATCGTGGCTTATTGGGGTATGGTTGCGAAGAGCCTTTTGTAAGCATGAAAGCATGGATGGAGGGAGGAAAATGCCTGTTTATGCCGAATATTGTGGTAGGGCATATTTATAAGGATTATTCTCCGCATTCTCTGATGAGGGCAAGTTACGTGTATAATTTTCTTTTTATAGCAGATTTATTGTTGCCAACATCGCAAAGATGTAAAGTATTTGCAGTGTTACATTCCAAGGATGCTTACCGATATAATGTGGCTCTTATTCTGTTGAAGGCTTCAGCCTCTTTTCGTGAGGAATTGCGTTCGGAGTTGTTACCGAATTTGCATGATGCCGATTTTGACTATATCCGAATGATTAATTACGTTGTTCATCCCGGTGCAGAACAGGATTTGGAGGTGAAATGTCAGATATTGCCTCAAATACTGGATTATTGCCAACAACGGGTATCATGTGATAGCGGCCTCTATGAAGGTAAAGCGGGCTTCATGCTTCTTTTGTTGCTATATTACGGCTTGACACATGATATTAAACACAAATCCATGGCCATTTCGCTTTTGCAGGATATTGGCCATTCTTTGAGTAAGGCTAATAGCATTCCGTTTACCTTTTCTCATGGTTTATTGGGAATAGGCTGGTCGTTACTTTATTTGGTAGATTATGGATTGCTTCGGTATGATGAAGTGCAGGGCATGCTTGCGCGTATTGACCAGCGAATCAGTTTTCTGTCACCCCGCAGAATGAAAGCCGACCTGTCATTGGCTACCGGCTATACAGGGTTGGTGGCATACGTTACGGCTCGTTTGGGAAATTGTCAGCGGTATGGCAAATCACATGCTATTTCTGATGAATTGCTGGATGAAATGAAAACTGAAAGCGGTTTTTGTCTAAAAAACGATATTAAAATAGGAATATATTAGAAATAAGCTACTTATGAGATTTTCTCATAAAATGAGGTAATGACTTGGCAACGGTTACAAATTCTGCGATATGCGTTGCGTTTCTTTCTGTCAAACAACTCTTGTTATGCAAAGGTAGTACAATTTATCGAATGAAAGGTATAACGAGCGTTTTTATTATTGCTTACCTTCTAATTTTCCTATCCGCATCACAATAGAAGTTTGACTTCTTCCCATTTTCTCTGCGATATACTTTATGCTCTTTCCTTCATGGTAAAGGGTAAGTAGGAATTTGTCAGCACTGCGTGTCCATTTCTTATTGGCATTAGGGTGCTTGACATAACTTTCTTCCGTAACCTTTTCAGGGTGTAAAAACTCGTCAACAAAAACGGATGGGAAGCGTCTGTCGTAAAGTACGTATGTCTTTATTTTCGCTCTGGTAATAGCCACATAAAACAACCTGCGTTCTTCACCATACGGATATTGGTCGCTTTTAGTTAAAACATAATCAAGAACAGGGTCATCGCTTACCATTGAAGGAAATCCATAGGCGTCTTTATTACATTGAAGAATTATCACATAGTCCGCTTCAAGTCCTTTGGATTTATGTACAGTCAAAAATTCAATTTTCCTGTCTCCAATGAAGTAGTAAAAGCGATTGCCTTCTTTCACTGATTTGTACAAAAACGATAAGTAATAGTCATCAAAGGAATACCGCCCTAATAGGAAGATGGATTTATCCGCAGGAATAGACGTAACTAATTGTCCGATAACGTTACAATAGTCTCGCCGTTCATAAGCGCAGAATTGTAAGTCGGTTTTGGCTTGTGGATTGAATGGGTGTATATCCTTTTTTAGCTGTGCCTTATTCCGCTGTATGAATTGCGATGACAGGCTTACCAAAGGTTCTCCAAAACGATATGTTGTCTCGATTCTATTGATTTCTGTTGAACCGAAATAATCTGAGAACTGATTGAAAAGAGCCATGTCACTTCCTGAAAAGCGGTATATGGATTGCCAATCATCGCCCACGCAATACAATTTTGCAGGAGGATTGCCTTCTCGGAGTATTTTCAGGAAATTGTAACGGTCAACTGATATGTCTTGAAACTCATCAACGATAATATACTCATATTTTACAGGATGAGAGGAATGGCATATTTCCGTGGCTTGCAAAATAGCGTCGGTAAAATCTATCTGATTACTGCTTTTCAGTTCTTCAATATACCGCTCATAAACAGGCTGGAATATTCTTTTTATAATGAATGTGCTGCGCTCATCCCCTGCACTTTTAGCCTGTTTCAAGACCTCTTGTATGGACTTACAGCTTGATTTTATTAATGTAATAAAAGTTACAACAAGCCGAATGAAAGCCTTTTCCTGCTTGCTGTTTGGAGGAAGAACCATATCATACAATTCAGCATCAGTTTTTTCTTGAACAGGAACACCTGCTTTTTCCAATGACACTTTTAATGTATGCCGAATATCTGAATAATGGAAATCAGCACTTGAAGTTGTCAATAATATAGTCCCAAACTTCTCATGGGCTGCTTTTTTCCATGTTATTCCGTCATTATATTTTTGATTTGCTTCTTCATAAGTAATGCCTTTGTCTTTTGCAAACCATGTGGGAACAAGTCCATGTTCGTCCACACCAAAATGCTCCAAATAAATACGTTTTGTCTTGCCATCCAGCTCAAAGTAAATGGAAAAATCGGGTCTGTATTGTGAGTGCATTTCATCTGCCAACGGATGTTCATAAGGTTCTTCATATCTGAATTTCACACCCAAAGAAGATAATGCAAAACAGATTTTCTGTTCCTGCTCACTCCGAACATAAATAGCTTTCCCGTCCATGTCTGGGAATTGAGTTTTCAAGCGTACTTCTTTCAATTCGGAGAGTTGTTGCCTGCGTTCATTCTTACGATGTTCCCAATCCGCTTCTTGCACCTGATAGTCAACAAAGTATTCTACGATACTCTTTTTGAAATCCTCATCTTCCAACAACTTATGATAGATTCTCACAAACAGTGCGTCTGTATTATCATAGATAGAGGGTTTTTGTCCAGTTGCTTTTCCAATGATGTCAATGGCAAGTTTATGAAAGGTGTATCCTCTTAGCCCCACAATATTCATTCTTTCCGTCAGTTCGGCAGCAGCCTTGTTTGTATAGCTAATAAGAAGAATGTTTTGAGGATTGATGTGTTTGATGTCAATCAGATACCTTACCTTGCCTACGATGGACGATGTTTTCCCACTTCCTGCACTACTAACCACCAAACAATTATCTTCCTCGGACACGATTGAACGCCTTTGCTGCTTGTCTAATGGGTTTTTGAGGCAATGGTCGAAAAAGTCTTTGTTGGTATCAAGGGTATTTTGGATAACCTGCTCATTATGTCTTTTGACAATTGAGTGGATGCTTCCAAAATCTTGTGTAAATTTTGAGATTGTCTCGGACGGTTCTATATGGAATGCTTCAAGACTTTTCTGTAAGGAAATGACTTCATGGAAGAACTCTGCATAATATTTCGTAAATTGTTCTTCTTCCGAAGAAGATATTATATGCCCTTTAAAACTGTTCTTTAAATCAGTTTCAATATCAATGAAGAAACTTTTATTGCTTTGCTTTAATTCTTTTTCTCTGCTTTCTTGTATATCCCGATAAGAAGTAATGGTTGCAATTCGTTTCGACAATTCTTTGGACTTGTTTTTTAGGCGTGTTCGTACTGTAACTATTACAACAAGTGAAATAGCAATAATACAAATAGCCCAAATAAACAATGACTGCATGTCGGAAAAAGATTTGTTATTGACAATACTTACACTACATAAAATCAGCGTACCGTGAAATACTCTAACTTTCTATAAAAACGAGAAATCATAGCAAAAAGCTATTGTCCTTAAAATAGTCCATTATATCTTCATTAGAAGTCGCTTCATCTACAGTTTTCAAAATTTTTGCAAACTCCTCAAATTTACTAACCTCATAACCGACACAATTTGTAAACTCTTTATCGCAAAAGAAAATCATTTCTCCCGGAACGGTCATAGAACCTGCACCATTAAGACTTCTAAGAAGCTGTTTAAATTTATTTATAATTAATTATAAATCAGTTAGTTAATTGGAATATTTTTCGTAACTTTAAGGTTGTCAAGACATTAATGTTATGCACAAATACCCAACCAACCTGACTGACAAACAGTGGCAAGTTATAAAAAATATGCTGGACCCCAAAGAAAGATTCAGAAAATATTCTCTGCGCTCTGTTTTTGACGGCATCCTGTACATCGTGAAGACCGGCGTGCAGTGGAGAATGCTTCCCTCGGATTTCGCTCCGTGGTAGACAGTGTATTACTATTTCAGCAAGTGGAAGAACGAAGGCTTGCTTGAAGAGATCTTCGACACTCTCCGCGGCATTGTGCGGTGTCTTTCAGGCAGGGAGGAGAGTCCCAGCCTTGGAATCATCGACTCGAGGAGTGTCAGGACCTCCCACCATGCAGACGGTCAAAGGGGGATAGACGGCAACAAAAAGATAAAGGGAAGGAAGGAGCACATAGTGGTTGACACTCTGGGGCTGCCCATGTCGGTGAGAGTCCATCCGGCGAACGTTCATGACAGTGTCGGGGCGAAAGAGGTGCTCGAATCCATGAGATACAAATTCCCTAGGCTGAAACGGATTCTGACTGACGGAGGGTACAGAGGTGATGCCGTCAGGGAAATGGCCGGAAAACTGCTGCGTTGCGAACTGGACATCGTGCTCAGGTCTGACAAGCAGGCGGACAAATTTGTCCTCTTACCCAAAAGATGGATTGTCGAACGCACCTTCTCCTGGCTTGAGAACTTCAGGATGCTGACCATTGATTACGAATACAGGGCTGACACGCACGAAGCCATGATGCATATCGCTGACATAAAATTATTTTTGAATAAAATTTAAACAGCTTCTAAATCTATGACTTACTGCCCAACCTGTAAATTCCCCTTTGTGATATTTTGCAACATTTTCTTTTAAAGAAGCAATTTCTCCTGAAAGTTTTTCGCTATTTTTGTATGGGGAGACATTTACCCCATACAAAAACTATACTATTATAAAAATAAAACAGATGAAGAAATTTCTGGAAATCCTTTTGTTCTCGGCATTGGCCTTGTGCGGCCGGGCCCAATCTTACTATGTGGATGGATTTATTTACGATTCCTTTACGGGAGAAAAACTGGATTCCGTAGAAGTGGTATTCATGCGCCCCGACAGTACTGTAGCCGAGCGGTTTGTCAGCAAGAAATATGGTTGGTGGCAATTTTCTGAAAGGCTGAAAGCACCGGGAAAATACATCATTCGGTTTTCCAGAAAAGGCTATGAGACCACTTATAAGAATGTGAACTTTAAGTACCGTAAGAACCGTGTGACCAGCGGTACGTTTGGCGAAGTGCTGATGCGCAAGAAATCGACGGCTCGCCACCGCATGCTGTCGGAGGCCGTAGTGAAGGCCACCCGCATCAAGATGGTGATGAAGGGCGATACGATTGTGTATAATGCCGACGCCTTCCAGTTGCGCTCCGGCTCCATGCTCGACAAGTTGATTGCCATGTTGCCGGGCGTGGAGTTGAAGTCGGGCGGTGAGATTTATGTCAACGGAAAGAAGGTACAGAGTCTGCTGGTGAATGGCGAGGACTTCTTTAAGGGTGACCCTACTGTGGCACTTAAAAATTTGCCGTCCTATATGGTGGACAAGGTGAAAGTGTATGAGCGGACGCCCGAGAGGA
>ULKT01004936.1_pt1 | contig 8177 bp, 7 predicted proteins | sample 1951201 | NCBI WGS metagenome assembly ULKT01 (sample SAMEA4835505, study PRJEB28245) | human gut metagenome | biome: gut microbiome; material: fecal sample | place: Denmark | collected 2008
GCAAAAGGACAAGCCGATTCCCGCTCCGCTCGGTAACGAAATGAAACTTGTCAGTGTTAATCTTGAGCCGGAAAAAAATGTTACTTCATCATCCGCTGTTGTGAAAATGCTTAGCCCTTTGTGTATCAGATTACATAAAGCCGAGAATAATTCGGATAAGTATATTTCGGTTGCTAATCCGGATTTTACGGAGATTGCAAAACAGGTAATTAAAGAGCAGCTTGTTGAAAGCGGTTTTGACGAGAAGTTAATTTCAAACTTTGAAATTAAACCGTTAAACGCAAAAAAAACAGTGGTTTATCACTATAAAAACTACATTGAATGCAGTTTAGGCAGTTTTAGTATTAATGCCGATAAATCGGTTATTAATTATCTGCTGAAAAGCGGTATAGGTTCACGAAAATCCGCAGGATTTGGCTTTGCCGAGCTTTTATCGGAGGGAGGTGAACCGAATTAATGAAAACAAAGATTGATTACTTTGATTATGACACTTTGCTGCAGCCTACCGATTGGAGGTTTGCAGCAGCCGTTGTCGGTTTATGTAAATATTTTGATTACTTTGGAATTGATTACAAAGTGCTCTGTGATGTTGAAGAAAAGCCCGATAATTATATCCACGGCTTTGACGGTATTATTTACAAAAGTGAAGATATAACAGAAGAAAAATATCTTGAGTTTGCAGAGAACTATTTTGAAAAATATATGACTCACAAAAATATTTTAAACATTCTCGAAAGTCAAGAATTCAGTGAAGAACAAATTAAATTGGTAAACGACCTTGTTAAGAGCAAAACAGTTCTTAAAGGGCTATTTGACAAAATAAAATTTGATGGAACAAATAAAGATATTTTTATTTCAACCATTGAAGAAAACAGGGCGGAAATTATAAAGAATATCTTTAAAAACGGCAATAACCTTTATAAGAATTACTGCAATGAACGACTTATTTTTACCGAAGATAACAGCACTTGCAGACTTAGAGGCTACAATGTTGACAAAGACAGAAAAACAAGTAATCTCGGCTTTTGTTTTTCAAAGGAAAGTTTTGAGAGCAATGATATTTTAGAATTTGATTTTATACCGTTTGCTTTCTCAAATCCTGATATGAGAGAAGCTTATTTTGTGAATAACAATTTTTCTGTTAAGTCTTTAACTCAAACAAACTATGCTTTTTCAAATCAACTTAGCAGTACAGAAAATAAAGACGACAAAAACAAACTAATGCTTGTTTTGCAAAATTCAAAGGATTATATAAGCTACGATGTTGAAATTATATCAAAATCACAGGATAAGGCTTATTACGAAACATTCTTTGTACGACTTGAAAGATTAAAAAAGTTAAGAGAATTATCGGGAAAATCATTAAACTTTGTCAAAAAAATCAATGATGATTATTGGTTTAATCTTGAGAAAGAAGTTTATATGCGTTGTCTTAACAATGTGTTGCTTGACGATGTAATTTTAATGATGCTTAAGTTTTATTTTGATGATAATGCCGTTAAAGGCTATATAAAAAGCAGAACTGATATGCTAATAGACATAAATGTATCTTGGAAAGGAAATGAAATTATGAATGAAATTAAGTCAGCAAAAAGTTGTGGATTTTTAACTTCCCAAAAACTAATTGAAATGAAAAGCAGTAATAAAATTAATTCATATAAGCAAAAAATAATCAGCGCTCTTTGCGCACATGATTACGACAGAGCAAAAGAGATTATACTTAGTTTGTCTGCTTATGTCGGAATGGAATTTTCATTTTTCTATACATTTCTTGAAAATGCGGAAGAAAATAAAGATCTTGCATTTGCTTTTGCAAGCGCATTAATTGAAGTAAGCTCAAAAAATAACTAATATAAAGGAGATTTTATTATGAAAAATAAAGCATTAACATTAACTGTAATCGCAAATATGACAAGCAACTACGGCGAAAGCCTTGGTAATATTTCAAGTGTACAAAAGGTATTCAGAGGCGGAAAAGAGTACGCTACAAGAAGTCGTGAGAGCCTTAAAAACGCTATCTGTGTTCAGTCGGGTTTTTATGATGATTTACAGACATCAATCGACGGAGCAATGCAGAAACTTGTTAATGAAAATGTAAATGCCGCAACATGCCGTGCGCTTGAGGGCGGATATATGTCAACAAAAGATGTTACATACATCCGTAACAGTTCTTTCTATCTTACAGACGCTGTTGCTACAGAGCCGTTTATTAATGATGCCCGTTTTCACAATAACCTTTATCTTGCAACCAATTATGCTATGGCACACGGTTTAAATGTTCAAAACAATGCAAAGGATTGCGGTCTTATGCCTTATCAGTATGAATATGACAAATCATCTAAAATTTACAGTCTTACAATTGACCTTGAAAAAATCGGTAAGGACGAAAACTTTGGTGCAGAGGCAGATAACGCCGAAAAGTGCGAAAGAGTAATTGCTCTTATTAACGCAGTAGAAAATCTTTCACTTGTTGTTAAAGGAAATCTTGATAACGCAGAGCCGATTTTTGTGGTAGGCGGTCTTTCACCGAGAAAAACACATATTTTTGAAAATGCCGTTTCTGTTTCAGGCAAAAGACTTATTATAGAGCCGATTAAGGAAAAACTTGCTCAAGGTTACAGTTGTGCACTTATGCGTAACGGCGAGCTTTCAAACGAGGACGAAATTGTAAGAGAACTTAATCCTGTAAGTATGACAGAATTTTTTGAAAATCTCAGAGGTCAGGTTAAAGAGTATTTTTCGGAGTAAGGCGGAATTAATATGAAAGCAATTAGACTTCATATAAAACAAAACAGTGCAAATTACAAAAAAGAAGAAACTGTACAAAACCGTATGACATTTCCTTTACCGCCGTATTCAACTGTTATCGGAGCACTTCATAAGGCTTGCGGTTATACATCTTATCATCCTATGCAAGTAAGCGTACAGGGAAAGTACGGTTCTTTAAAAACAAAAATGTATAAGGACGATTGTTTTCTTAACAGTCTTAATGATGACAGAAATTTGCTTGTAAAAATGAAAAATCCCGATATGCTTTCAAGTGCATATCAGGTTGTGGCTACTGCACAAAAGGCTCAAGGAAACAGTTTTGAAAAAGGCATTACAATTAATGTAATTAATGAAAAATTGCTTGAAGAATACCGCTTTTTAAAGCGTACAAAACGCAGAATCGACAAGCATAAAAAAATCATTAATAAAATGAAAACTCGGCTCAAAGAAATGAAAGCCGATGAAAATATTTCTGCCGAAGAAGTAAAAGAATTCGATAAGCGTATTAAGCATATAAAGGCTGTGTATGATGAGTACGAAAAGGTAAAGTATACTATTCCGTATTCCCATTTCAGAACGCTTGCAAAAGGCCCTAAGTATTATGAACTTCTCTGCGATATTGAACTTATCATTCATATAGTTGCAGATGAAAATACTATGAATGATATTATGGATAATATCGGAAATCTTACTGCAATCGGCAGAGGAGAGGATTTTGTAGAAGTTCTTGAGTGTGCGGAAACAGAGCTTTTTGATGTTGACGAAGATGTCGATTACGGAGAAGCTGATTTTGATGTTTATATGCCTGTCGAGTATCTCGAAATTAATAAAGACGATATGGATATAATCTCTAAAACGGAAGGCGGATACACAGGCGGTACAAAATATTTAATGCCAAAGGATTACAAAACTGTGCAGTTAAAGGGCGGTATGAGAAAACGAGTGTTTAATCGTGTACCTATTATTTTCTGTCAACTTAACTATATTGAAAACGGTTGTAAAGGCATAATGCTTGACAAAACCGAGAACGGTATATATTCAGTGTTTTTAGCTTGAGGTATTTGTAATGAATATAGAAGATAAACTTGCCAAACCCGACAAAACAATCGGACAACATTCAAATGAGCTTATAGAGCAGGCAAAACTGCTCTATAAGCTCGGCTATATAAAATCTGATGATTTATACTCTGATTTACTTGTTTCATGTTTAAAACATGATAACGGTAAGGCAAATTCTCAATTTCAAAAAAGAATTACTAAAGGCGGAAATTTTCAACCTGAACAAGAAATTCCACACAGTATACTTTCGACTTTTTTTATTGATAAATCAGAATGTATAAAACCTATAAGCGTATATTTTGCTGTGCTTTATCATCACTATAACAAAGACTCTCCTGTTACAGTGTTTAAAGAAAACCGTGAGCTTATAGAAAAATTCCTTGCTGAATTTGGCTTTGATACAAACTCTTACAATAAAATGAAGAGAAATATTAAGAAAATCAAAGCTTTATTTGAAACCGAACTTTCTGATGAAGAAAAACAATACGCTGTTTTATTAAAAGGTCTTTTACATAAATGTGATTACAGTGCAAGTGCAGGTCTTGACTGCGAAAAGGTCAACGATTTTTTGACTGCTTCTTTAAACAATTGGAAAAACACCCAAAATATACATTACAATGAATTGCAAGAATTTTGCATTAAAAATACCGACAGCAATTTAATTGTAACCGCACCTACAGGTATGGGCAAAACCGAGGCGGGATTGCTTTGGTGCGGGGACAATAAATGTTTTTTCGTTTTGCCGTTAAAAACAGCTATCAATGCGATGTACGAAAGAATTAAAAAGCTTTGCGGAGATAATTCTCAAGAAGATTACAAGGGAAGAGTGGCACTTGTTCACTCCGATATGAAATCCTATTATTTGGAAGATTCAATAATTAGCGGAAAAAATTATGATTTTGCGTATGCACAATGCAGTAAACAGCTTGCACTTCCGATTACAATTTGTACGCCTGATCAGATATTTGACTTTGCATTGAAATATGCAGGTTATGAATACAAACTTGCGGTAGCGTCATATTCAAAGTTTATTATTGATGAGATACAGATGTATTCACCTGATGTTTTGGCTGCAATTATTTATGCAATTGAGATGATTCATACTTTGGGTGGTAAGGTGGCTGTAATTACCGCAACTTTGCCTCCGTTTGTAAGAAACGAGATTGAAAAAATACTCGGAACAGATGTAAAAACATCCGATTTTTCTGATAAAGGAAAGCTAAGGCATAATGTAAAAGTATATGAAAAAAACTTGCAGTCTGACGATATTATAAAAATATTTGATGATACAATATGCGATAAAGTAAAAAAATATCTTGTCGTTTGCAATTCAATTGATATTGCAAATAAGATGTACACCGAAATAAAAAATTCGGATATTAACGCAAGTGTAAATCTGTTTCATTCCAATTTTACAAAAAATGACAGAAAAACTAAAGAAAATGCGATTTTAGCAGCCTCTGAAAAAACTAACGAAAGTATGAATATACCTGAAATATGGATTTCAACATCCGTAGTTGAAGCAAGTCTTGACATTGATTTTGATATTCTTATTACCGAGTTATCGGATTTATTTTCCCTGTTTCAACGCTTTGGCAGAGTAAACAGAAAGGGTAATAAAGACTTTTCATCTTACAATTGTTTTGTATTTACTGAAATTCAAGGTAATGCACATCGTTTTGTTGACGATGCTATTCATTCGTTGTCAAAACAGGCAATTTTAAGCGTTGACGGAATTATCTCTGAAGTTCTTAAAAAAGAACTTATAGATGAGTACCTTTCGGTTGAAAAAATCGAAAAATCAAAATATTTTCAAGAATATCGTAAAATTTATAAATATTATAAAGAAAATGTCGATTATCTCTCTCTTAAAAAAGATGGAATAAGAAGTATTGACAGAAGTGACGCTGTGCCGATTGATGTTTATAATCAAAATGAGAGTGCCATAGAAAAAGCTTTGGAAGTTTTAAAATCAGATACTTATTCAAGAGATGATAAACTTAAGGCAAACGAAGAAATGCTTGGCTTCACGGTTTCCGTACCTAAATTCAGAATTGACGATTACGAAATAAAAAAATTAAAAATGCCATATACTGAATTACCTGTTATTAACAGCAGTTATGATTCCGAATGCGGCATCAGATTTGATAAGGAAAAGAAAACCAAAAAGCAAGATAAATCTGATGATAACGGAGAACCTGATAATTTTATATGAGGTATGATTATGGACGAAAATAATATTTCGGGTATGCATATTTATTATTACTATGTTTGTAAAAGAAAGCTGTGGTATTTTTCAAACGGTTTGGCAATGGAAAGTGAAAACGAAAATGTCAAAATCGGAAAACTTATAGATGAAACCACTTATAAGCAAAAGAAAAAACATATTATGATCGACAACACAATCAATATTGATTTTATTACCGAGCATAAACTTTTACATGAGGTAAAGAAAAGCAGAAAGATAGAGGAAGCGGGTATTGCTCAACTTAAATACTATCTTTATTATCTGAAAAAGCGTGGGGTAGAGGGAATAAAAGGCAGAATTGATTATCCTTTGCTAAAGCAAAGTCTTAATGTTGAACTTAGCGAAGAAGATGAAAGAGAGCTTGAAAGTGCGGCAGCTGATATAGTAAAAATTATATCGGCTGCTTTGCCGCCAAAATTTAAAAGTAAAAGAATTTGCAAATCATGTGCTTACTATGATTTGTGCTGTATTTGAGGTGATAAAATGCAGGAAAGTTATTACATATATTCGTCAGGCAATTTAACTCAAAAAGACAACACATTAAGATTTACTGCAATCGACGGAAATGTAAAAGATCTTCCGATAGAAAATATTAAAGAAATTTATATTATGAATGAAATAACGGTTACATCTAAATTGCTGAACTTATTTTCAAAATACGGAATACTTGTACATTTCTTCAATTACTATCAATTTTACATAGGAAGTTTTTGCCCAAAGGAAACAAAACTTGCAGGTCAGCTTTTGGTTAAGCAAGTGCTTGCTTACGGCGACTATTCAAACAGATTATCAATAGCAAGAGAATTTATAGTTGCTGCGTCTTATAATATTTACAGAAACTTAAGATACTACAACGGCAGAGGCAAGAATGTGTCAGAGCAAATGGCCGCTATAGAAAATTTGAGGAGGAAACTTGCAGATGTAGAAACCATAGAAGAGTTGATGGGAATTGAAGGTAATATTCGTCAGGAATATTACAAAGCGTGGAATGTAATTATTGATCAGAATATTGAATTTGATAAAAGAGTTTATTATCCTGCCGACAATATGATTAACAGCCTTATTTCATATGTCAATTCTCTTGTATATACAAAAACTCTGGCGGAAATTTATAAAACCCAACTTAATCCTACAATAAGCTATCTTCATCAGCCGGGTACAAGGCGATATTCTCTTGCACTTGATGTTTCGGAAATTTTCAAACCGCTGATTGCGGATCGTCTGATCTTTTCTTTGCTTAATCGAAAACAAATAACAGAAAGCAGTTTTGTAGAAGGACTTAACGGTTTGCAGCTTACCGAAAGAGCGTCACGAATAATTACATCTGAATTTGACGAAAAATTAAAGACAACTATTTTTCACAAAGAACTTAATAAAAATGTATCTTATCAATTCTTAATCAGACTTGAACTTTATAAACTGATAAAGCACATTATAGGAGAAAAAGAATATAAAGGCTTTGAAATGTGGTGGTAAATATTGTATGTAATTCTTGTATATGATATAATATGTGATGAAAAGGGCAGAAAAATACTTCCAAAGGTATTTAAGATTTGCAAAAAATATCTTGTACATATTCAAAACTCTGTTTTTGAAGGAAACTTAAGTAAAGCAAACTCACTTGCTTTGCAAAAAGAACTTGATGTTTATATCAGAAAAGACAAGGATTCGGTAATAATGTTTCATACCCGCGAAGAACGGTGGATGAATAAAGATTTTCTTGGAAAAACGGATGATAAAACATCAAATTTTTTGTAACACTTTTATTGTCGACCTGACATAGCACAAAACCCCCGGCAGGGTGACAGAACCTAAAAATCAAGTAATCATCGGTATAGTTGCTTTTGATATATTGAAATGACAGTAATATTTGATAAATATTTGGTATATCGACAAAACAGCACAGAAAAATGCCGATGTTCACTTATCATTTTATCCCACGGCTATAAATCTATCCATATTGGATTTTAAAGTTACTTCGTTTGCCTATTATGACATTATACTCGGCCTATAAATCTATCCATATTGGATTTTAAAGCTGTTATAATATCGTATGTAATTCCATTTACCGTTCCTATAAATCTATCCATATTGGATTTTA
>ULKT01001042.1_pt1 | contig 7965 bp, 4 predicted proteins | sample 1951201 | NCBI WGS metagenome assembly ULKT01 (sample SAMEA4835505, study PRJEB28245) | human gut metagenome | biome: gut microbiome; material: fecal sample | place: Denmark | collected 2008
TCAATGTGCTCGGAAACAGCGTAAATACGTTGTTTCCGAGTTTTTCTTTTATAGTGAAAATAGGCTTTGTCCGCTACTTGTCCGCTATTGCGTTTTTGTAGCGGACATTCTTGTTTTATCTTGTGCTATCCTGCGTAAGAAAACCGAACGCACCGTCAATTGCTGTTTTTGGCGTAAAAATAACCGCCCTGTTTTCAGAGCGGTTACATATTTAATTCTATGCTTCAGTATTGCTGTTGTCGCCGTTGTCGGAATTTTCTGTAGCATACTCGTCCGACAAGTTATCTTCGATCCACTTTGCCATCATAAGCGGTGAAAGAATGATATCCATCGTCTTCTGTTCGCCGTCGCTGACGCTTTCCATTGTGACGATCTCACCTTTTTCGCGTCCTTCGCTGCCGATGATATCGTATGTCAGCTGGCAACGGTACTTGATAGTACAGAGGAGGAACTCGGGCGGGATAACCTCGCAGGTGGAGATTTCATCAAGCCATATAAACGGGCTCATACCGCCTATGCTGATATCTTCTATAATCCAACCGCTTGCGGCAAATGAGTCGTTTGCGCACATATAAAGAGAGAACTTGAATTTTTCTTCTCTGTCGTCCTTGAACAGCCCGACTTCAAAGCTCTTTATAACATAGTTGTTGATGATACTGGACTCAAACCCGCAGCATGAGCAGGTTCCGCCGTAGCCGAACATTGTACCGTTGATATCCTTTGCAAAGTAATTGCGGTAAACGCGGAGATTTGAAAGGCTGCGCAGTGCCTTGTACTTTGTACGCAGGAATGTAAGCTCGTCTGCTGTGATAGACGGCAGGGGCTTGTAGTAGTACGGAATTTGGTCGAGAAGTACCTGGTTAGGCTCTTCCGTGCTTGAATAGAACTGGCTGAGAACATTGTTGTTTTCACCTATCAGCAGATATTCAACGTACTTTGCAAATTCCGGTTTTGTACAGTCGTCACGCAGTACAACATACTTTGTGATGCTGTTGCGCTCTTCCTCTGTTATCGGGTCGTTTATGTCGATAATGCGGATAATCTTGTCTTTTTCGCCGAGGAGCGCTATGCGAGGGATCTTAAGATCGCATATGTATAGGTTCGGGATAATTGCCGATACCTTTTCATCGGTGAGGTTGTTTTCGCGCAGTAAGCTCATGAGCGATGATTTCTCAAATGAGTAGCCCGACTTCATAAACGGAAAGTCGAATACACGTCCGTTGAACATACCGCAGTTGATAAGAGCATATACATCGCCGATTATTTCAAGAAGATCGGCGTTTGTGATACTGCTCGGTATCATAAATTGTTTGCCGTAAGCAGCAAATCTGAATTTCTTATTGATATCAAGCTGGAGTGTGATGTCACTGCCTTGCTGTTTCATTTCGCGCAGGAAAGTCATTGTATCTTTACCCTGCGTGAAGCTGTTTATCAGCATATTTATGACTTCGTTATATATCTGATGATTTTCAAAGCTGTTCTTGTGTGAAACTATGCAGTCATAAGCACGTTTGAGGTTATGCACCGTCATTCGTGCAACGTCAAAGTTGTGGGTGATGTCACGGTAGTGAACGTTGAACTGGAAGTATCTCATTCCGATCTTGTAGTCCTGACCGTACATTGTGTCAAACAGTCCAAGTGCGCCGATAAGCGCTTCTTCATCGGCAACAGCATCGTTTATAACGTACTTGCCGAGCTTCAGGCTTACTATGCTTCTGAAGCCGAAACTTAGGTCAAAGTCCTTGATAGCGGGGTTCTTCTCGCTGTCGAGAACATAGGTATTGCCGTCAAAGTTGAAGTTGTAGCAAAATTCTCTGCCCTCTTCCTCGGTTTCTTCATCTATCCAGTTATAGCACGCCATTATGATGTTTTCGGGCATATCCGCAACATCTTTGCGCATTTTAACAAGTTCGTCCTCAATATATTCGGTGAATGCCGCACCGCTTTCGTGTTCCTGCTTTGAAACGTGATCGGTCACAGAGAAGAAGCCGAGCTGCTTTACCTCGGAGTAGGGCATAGCTTCAGTCTTGCCGGGGAGCAGTAGCGAAATGCTGTTGTGGAATACACTGCGCAGATCGCCTACCATTACACTGGTCGTCAGATAGTTGCTGAAAAATTCAAACACATAGTGCTTGGGGCGCATATAGTACTTCTCGGAATTTGTCCTTTGTAAAAGTTCAAGAACAAAGTAGCGGGAGTACTTGTCTATCATAAATTTGAGATCTCTGTTTATCGCTTCGGAAACCTCTTCCTCACATTCATGGCGTATGCCTGTTCTGTGAGTGGTGATATATGAGTTAGGTACGCTTATGAAGAATGCCGACAGCTTTTCCTTTATAAAATCCTCGCCTGTGGATTTGATAAGACCGGTCAGCTCATAGGTAGAGAAGTAGTTGTACTTATCAAGGAGCACCTTGACAAGCGTATCACGTCTGGCGGCTGACACGGCAAACGGAATGAGGTATACAAAGCCCTCGTTTTCGTGCCAGATGAACTCGATAACGCTCTTGCCGTTCTGAAGGAAACGCACGGTCGGGTCATTATCGGGGGTCTTCTGGTAACGGATAACCTTATATACGGCAAGGGGCTTGCCCATATCCATTACTGCTATATTGAAGGTACGGTTGGGGTTTTCAGCCTCACCGAATCTTCCGAGTTGTTTTTTTCTGATAAATGCAAAGCAGAACTCAACGAGGTTTATATATTCGCCCTTGTGGATAGTAAGATTAACAAGGTTTTCTTTTATTCTTGCCTGTTCTTCTTCCGATACCTTGAAGATGATCTCTGTACCTTTGAATACAGGAGCAGTCAGATTAAGCTCTCTTATCTTAAGAATGCCGGCATCGTTTACGATCCTGAAATTGAAGTTATTTGAACGCAGTTTCAGCCATTCGACATTCATAAATACGCTCTTTGAACCTACGCCGAAACGACCCTCACGGGACTTATCGCCGTCACTTCTGCCGATACTCAGATAGTAGAGTATCTGTTCAAGCGTGAAACCGTCTTCGTTATATGTAAGCCTTACTTCGCCGTCCTGCTCAAAGTTGAACAGTACCTTGATATCCGGGTCTGAATAGTAACAGCCGAATGTGTTTTGTAAAAGCTCTCTGATTATCGACTCTTTCGGATAGTCGCTTACCGACAGAGAAGCGTTGTACGGAGTACGTCCTCCGAATACCGAGTTGAAATAGTCTTTGAACGGAGTGCTGTCGGCTTCACCTGTGTAAAGCAGGTTCTGCATCTTCATCAGCGACTGTTCCATTACCTCGCTGTTTTCGTTGGCATGCGCCTGATAAAAGTCGCCTAAAAGTCCCGCGATTTCTTCGTTACGAAAAGCCTCCACCTTACATCACTCCCTCGTTGTATTTTTTCATAAATTGTCTGAAAGTTTCCTGTATCATAAAGTTGTCGGTGAGAAACCGCCACGAATTAAGCAATACAGGCATCTTTACCGTGTCGGGAAGCTCATTTACGCATAAACGCAGCTCTGCATTTTTGTTGTCGGTAATGAAATTTTCAAACATCTTTTGTGCGGCACGAATACCTGATGAAATGTCATCTGTGGTGCACCGCTCCTTATATGCCCGGAACTGTTCGCTGTAAAGGCTCTCTTCAAGCTCTGCACCGCCGAGTGCAACGATGTGCTGCTGTTCGTCAAGATAGAGCAGAGAACCGCTAAAGCGCTCAAGCGCTTCCTTTATCATGGGCTTCAGCACCTTTTCATCGGTGGTAGTGTTTTCCTTTATCCTGTTTTCGATGCCGAACGCACGGTATATCTTATCAAGCTTCAGCTTTGTATATTCGTGAGTCTTGACTGCCGTGGAGATATCTATTGACGGTGAGATATTATAATCGGCTTTGAACTGGGTAATCACATCATGACAGTTTGAAACTTCACCTGTGTATGAGCATACATACTGCAGATCCCTTATCCCGTTTGTTATCAGCTGTGCGGCATTCGGAATGTCAAACAGCACATTTCTGCCGGGAAGTCCTGCGACTATGCTCTTGTATATTTTGCCGAAAAGCACCTTTGACAGCATTCTTGAATCAAGCAGATTGTTCTTGTCGGAGAATATGATAAATTCTCTTGACTGTTCGTTCTTTCCGCCGTGCCGCGCGGCACGCTGTTCAAATATAACGGGGCTGTCGGGAAGCTCATAGTTGAATATGTGAGTGAAGTTTTTTACCTGTGGATTTATAGAACCTATCTTGTCAACGGTAAGAACAATTCTTGCGTTGTCGCGGGTTTCATTTGTGAAGTTGTCGTATCTTGTGTTGAAGATGTCGCCTCTGTCGATCTTTAACAGTCCGTTGATATTCGGATAAAGAGCAGAAATAACTTTTTTCAGGTACAGTATAGTCGAACCTGTCACGCAGTAAACAACAGCACGGTTCTCCGAGTCTTTGAGCACATCGTCAAGCTTTGTCAGGAAACAGTCAAGCTTCTTGTCGACATCGCGTAACTCCTGAACATCGGCTACGTTATATGACGGCTTGGTATAGGTCTTTTTTGCTTCAAGACCGTATTCTTCAAAAATGTTGCCACCCTGTGCGTAAAGCGGGAGTCCTGTTTTAATATCGATGAGTCTTCGTGAATTTGAAATGAAATCCTGCGAGAACTCATATTCAAGCATTGTGACGTTTCTTGACACTTCGCCGTTATATACAGACTTGTCAAAATAGCGCATTACGGGGGTATCGGGATCAAAGCAGATAGTCTTTTTGTCAAAGCTTATGCTGTCTACTGCCGCCGCTTTGCTTTCATCGGCAAGCAGGCTCTTTACAAGACCTCTTATTTCATCATAGCTCTGCATATAGCCGCAGGGGATAGGGCTGAGTATTACAAGCTTTTCTGTCTTTGCGCGCAAATGCTCTGTATACAGGTCGCATTTAATTCCTGAGGTGCTGAGACCTGCATCGATTATGACAAGATCCCAGGTAAGACCCGCATCTGCAAACCTCTGCATAAGAGAATTATCGGATGCAAGCGCTTCTTCTGCGATTATATATGTATTCGGCATATTCTCGTTGAAGTAGGTGATAGCTTTTGATGAACCGGATATCATCTTGAAATCAACGCCGTTTGATGTTACTACCGAGCGATACCAGCTATGCATAAGATGCCTGGGGCATATCAGCAGGATATTGGGAGTCTGCTTTTCAAGCACGGTATCGAGTATGCTTATCTGAGCCTTTGTCGATTTGTCTGCGCCGTATTCGTCGAGAACAAGGCAAAAGCCGAATTTATTTAACTTTTCGTGAAAAGAACAGCTGATCGCACTTATATCTTTGCCATAGTACGATATCCATTTTATCTCTTCGGTATTCACTGGATCACCCTCCGCTCTGCCCGCATACACAAACCGGGCTGAATAATATAACTATTATAATACATTTGAGCATTTTTTACAACCGATATTTCGCATTTTATAGAATTTCAATAAAAATTTGCACACGAATTTAGCAAAAAGCTACAAATGCCTGATCGGTTTACTCTATATGATTATAAGAAAAAATTTACGGAAATGTCTTCACTTTGTTCGACTTTACTTGACAAAACACGATAAATATAGTATGATACTGGTATATGTCAAAAGGGAGTGGTGCGCTTGTATTTCGGTAGCGTCAGATTTTTCAAGCATCTGATACTGACTGTTACGGCTTTGCTCATAATTGTGCCTACGGTGCTTTGTATAATTTTTGCTGTAGACAATGCCAAAAAGTCGGAAGAGATAGACAGGCTCAATTCACGTCTGTCGGCACAGTCGGAAGATATATCGGCTTCGGCGACAGAAAGTTCCGATGACTCTAAAGGCGATAGCACTGCGGAGAATACAAATAAAGCGGAACCTTCTGTGACCGAAAGCAAGCCCGCTGAAACGACTACAGCGCAGACTACACCCGTTGCTTCATCACAGACAGAAACAACACCGGACACAACAAAAGAGCCGGCAAGTACACCTGAGAGCAGTGATGAAACATCAAACAGCAATGCTGATGATAAGCTGTATACTGAACTTTACCCGGAGCTTTATGCGGATAAATATGACGGTGAATATGAAGACAGCAAAAACACCGTATATCTCACATTTGATGACGGCCCTTCGGTGCTGACAGAAAATCTGCTGTATTATTTACGGCAGGAAAACGTAAAGGCTACATTCTTTGTTGTTCCCGAGCGCACGGAGTATTGTTATTCGTTACTGAAAGAAATAAGTGATGCGGGACATACGATAGGTATCCATTCCGCCTCCCATGATTACGAAAAGATATATGCTTCGGTAGACGCGTTTCTTGACGATTTCAAGGAAGCGTATGATATCGTTCTTGAAGCGACGGGAAAAGCACCTGATATATACAGATTTCCCGGTGGCAGTGTAAATGACTATAATGCGGCTACGCGCGATGATATAATTGCGGAAATGGACCGCAGAGGATTTACATATTTCGATTGGAACGTGGACAGCAACGACTGGCAAGGCTATGGCTGGACAACGCTTTACACAAATGTACTTGCAGACGCACAGGAGTTTTCGACACCCGTTATACTGTTTCACAACACAGGGGATCGAGATAATACCGTACTTGTGATAGAGGATATCATCAAGGCGCTGAAAGATAAAGGATATAAATTCGGCAGTCTTTCGCAGAAGACCGAACCGATCCAATTTCAATAAATAATTCTGATTTCAAGAAAGGGATAACAATGGGAATCAAGGATAATTTTTCACAGGCTATGAAGGAGCTTACAAATCCCAGATCGTCCGATAACCGCAAAGAGGTCAAGGATGTTGCGGCATATATGAATGATACTGCCGACACACAGCCGGGTGAACCTGCACAGAATGCGCAGCCTGCTCAGGATAACGTACAGCCCTCACAGGCGTTCGGATCAAGCACACAAGAGCAGAACGTTCAGAACACACAGCAGGGAACAGCAGCAGGCGGATTTGTGGGACAGGATTTTTCACAGCGTATAGCGCGTGATATGAATGATCGATATAATCAGAATAACAGCTTTGCGCAGAATATGCAGAACGATCAGAATGCCGGAGCTGCTCAGAACATCGGAGATAATGCTCCCGGTCAGGGTATGCAGAGCAATCAGAATAACGGCTTTGCACAGAATATGCAGAATGCACAGAGCGGCACATTTGCACAGGATAACGGCGGTTCGGGCTATGGCGGAACGCCTTTTGCAGGCAGCATGAGAGCAGACGGCGCTCAGGAAATGACGGTTATCTCAAAGAACACGATGATCGACGGCAATGTACGCTCGTTCGCCGATATGAAGATAGACGGCAACATCAAGGGCAATGTTGAAACTACCAAGAATATCAACATAAACGGCAAGGTCGTAGGCGACCTCACCTGCGATAACATCAGTATGAAAAACTCTGCCGTGCAGGGCAACGTTCGTCTTAAGGGTCAGGCGATGATGGCAAATGACTCTATGCTGATAGGCGACCTTACATCTCAGGTAGCCCAGCTCAACGGCAAGATAAAGGGCAATATCGAGATCTCCGGCAAGATACAGCTTGACAGGGATTCTGTTATAATCGGTGATATCAAGGCAGGCTCTATCGCAATATCGGACGGCGCGGTCATAAACGGTTTTGTAACGACAACTTACCTTTCAAAGGACGAAAGTGCAAACATCTTCCCCGAAAGCATAGCACTCGGAGAATAAGCGTATCATTTAACATTCAGCCCTGCCATGCGGGGCTTTTGTTGACTTAGGAGAATTTTATGCCGGTTAATACAGAAAATAAGGTGTTGACACCTGAACAGACAGAAAGCAACAAGCAGGAGATACTCGATATCTTTGCAAAGCACGTTCACAGGGACGGCGTTGAAAAGCTGCTCGACTATCTTGTAAATAAGAGCGATTTCTTTACAGCACCCGCAAGCACACGCTTTCACGGCTCGTATGACGGCGGACTTGCACAGCATTCGCTG
>ULKT01004379.1_pt1 | contig 7953 bp, 4 predicted proteins | sample 1951201 | NCBI WGS metagenome assembly ULKT01 (sample SAMEA4835505, study PRJEB28245) | human gut metagenome | biome: gut microbiome; material: fecal sample | place: Denmark | collected 2008
GCTATCTGCTCACAGGCGTCCCTGCCGCAACCCTTGCGGGGAGGGTCTACCATTATCACGTCGGGGCGGAGGCTGCGTGAATGCAGTATCCGTGCGGCTTCGGCGGCATCGGCACAGATGAACTCGCAGTTTGTTATGTCGTTTGCGAGGGCATTCTGCTTTGCGTTTTCGATTGCCTCGGGGACTATCTCGACGCCGATTATCTTCTTTGCCGTGCGTGCCATTGAAAGCCCGATAGTGCCTGCTCCGCAGTACAAATCAAGCACCGTTTTGCCCTTCGGCTCCGCAAAATCACAGGCTGATGAATAAAGCTGTTCCGCACAGGGAGTATTAACCTGATAAAACGCCTTCGGAGCTATGTTTACGGCGATTTTGCACATGATGTCACAAATGTAGTTTTTTGATGTCAATACTATCTCTTCATCGCCTAAAATTACGTTAGTATCCCTGTTATTTACATTGATTACAGAACTTACTATCTCGGGGTATTTTTCAAGAAGTCTGTCCGAGAGAATTTTAATTTCCGGAACATTTTTTGCTACTACTATACAAAGACATATTTCTCCGCTGTAATAGCCTTTCCTTAAATATAGATGACGCAATATACCTTTGTGCGTAGATTCATCGTAAGCGGTCAGATTAAGCCCGGTTGAAATTTTCAGAAAGTCGGCAGTGATTTTCGAAAAAATGTCGGGCTGTAAAAGGCACTTTTCGCAGGGAACGATTCTGTGCGAGTGGAAGGCATAGAAGCCTGCGATAAGATTTCCGTCCTTATCGGTGCCTATGGGTATCTGCAGCTTGTTGCGGTAGCCGTTTATATTGGTGTTGCGGATTATCGGCAAAAATTCGGGCGAAAGACCGCCTATTCTGGTGAAAGCGTCCTTTACGAACTGCTCTTTGGCTCTGAGCTGAGCCTCGTAGCTGATATGGCGCAGAGAACATCCGCCGCACTTAGTGTAAACGGGGCAGTCGGGAGTGACCCTGTCGGGAGAGGGCGTGATGATCCTTTCTATCTTGCCGTAGCAGTAGGTTTTGTTTACTTTCAGTATCTTTACTTCAAGCTTGTCCCCTATAGCAGAAAACGGCACGAAAATAACCATGCCGTCCTTCTTGCCTATACCGGAACATTCGCTTGAAAGAGCTGTTATCTCAATTTCAACGATGTCGTTCTTTTTCATTATATCTGTCCTAAGCTGAGTGCCTTTAAATAAGCGTTTATAAAGCCGTCAAGGTCGCCGTCCATAACTGCGCCGATGTTGCCCATTTCGTAGCCTGTGCGGTGATCCTTTACCATTGTGTAGGGCATGAATACATAGGAGCGTATCTGTGCGCCCCATGCGATCTGAAGCTGTTCACCCTTGATGTCGGAGATCTTGTCGAGGTGTTCTCTTTCCTTGATCTCAAGCAGCTTTGACTTCAGCATACGCATAGCATATTCTCTGTTCTGATGCTGTGAACGCTCTGTCTGGCAGGCGCACACGATGCCTGTGGGAATATGTGTGATACGAACAGCGGAGGATGTCTTGTTGACCTTCTGACCGCCTGCACCGCTTGCACGGTAAACGTCCATCTTAATCTCGTCTTCGCTTATCTCAATGTCAATATCTTCATTGATTTCAGGCATTACTTCAACGGAAGCAAAGCTGGTGTGGCGGCGTCCGGAGCTGTCAAAGGGAGATACACGGACAAGTCTGTGTACGCCGTTTTCGCTCTTCAGATAGCCGTAAGCGTTTCTGCCCTCAATCAGTATGCTGGCGCTCTTTATGCCTGCTTCTTCACCGTCAAGGTAGTCGAGTACGGTTACCTTCATACTGTGCTGTTCTGCCCAGTGATTGTACATACGGTAAAGCATCTCGACCCAGTCCTGAGCCTCTGTACCGCCTGCACCTGCGTGGAATGTGAGAATCGCATTATTGTGATCAAATTCGCCTGAGAGAAGGGTAGCGAGCTTCTGCGATTCAAGCTCTGTTCTGAAATGCTTTGCAAGCTCCTGTATCTCGGGAAGCATAGATTCGTCATCTTCTTCCTGAGCAAGTTCAAGCATTGTCATTACATCGTCATAGCTTTCACGGAGCTTTTCGTAGCTCTGTACTATATTCTTATCTTCGCCTATTTTCTGAGAAATTTTCTGAGAATTTTCTACATCGTTCCAGAAATCCGGCTGTGCGCTCTGTTCTTCGAGCTTTGCTATTTCTGTTTTGAGATTATCAAGGTCAAGTGCGCCGGCAAGCTCTTTAAGCTCAGGCTCATAGCCCTCGAACTCAACTTTGAGTTCATCATATTCTAACATAGGTTACCGTTCCTTTCAATTTTGCAATACTGCTTTATTATATACCAAAAAAATTTTTTTGTAAAGCCTTGAAATCGTTTTCATTTTATGATATACTCAATTTATTCGATGAAAACGCAGGTTTTCACAAAATTATTCCGGTAAGCTGTCTGTGAGCGGTGCATAGCGGCGGACGAACGAATTACCGGAAAGGACGGATAAGTCTTAAAAATCAGTATTTCTGAAAAAAGTTGTGTAAGGAGTTTATTAACATGAGCGAGATCAAGAAGATCCACATGGGTCCTGCTAAATGTGCGGTTGACCTTGGCGACGGAAGTGAAAGAGGAGAGTATGTAAACCAGGATTATATCCTGAACAAGCTGGGCAGACCTCACAGAGCGGTAAGCCTTATGTATTGCTATTATCCGCTTGACGAAACATGGCCTGCAAGAGCGAGAAACGCTTTCAAGGACAAGGAAATCACATTCCAGTGGGATTATCCCTATGACGACTATTTTACATATAAGGGCGGTATCGGCGGAACAACCGACGACGAGCCTTTCACCTGTATGCGTGATGTAAGACGTCACGGACAGGACGTTATACTTACAATGACGATAGATCCGAATGTTACGGACGAGCATCTTGAACAGATAGGCAAGGAGCTTTCAACATTCGGCCGTATGCAGCTGAGAATCAACCACGAGGCTACAGGTAACTGGTTCTCGTTTACAAAGCGTGCTACCTATCAGCAGGTGGCTGATTTCTATATCCACGCCCGTGAAGTAATAAAGAAGTTTGCACCCAACGTACAGACTATTCTCTGTATCGGCGGTGTGGAGCATCCCGAAAAGGGCGGAGAAATCGAGATGGAGAAGGAATTTGCCGACGCTGTAAGAGCAACGGATATATGGTCTGTTGACAAGTACATGGCTCTCCACTGGGGCTGGCCTTTTGACGTTGCGGATGAGGGCGGAAACTCTTTCGGCAGAAGCAAGGTAGCGGATACATATAATCTTACTAAGCTGTCGGAAAAGCGTTACAGAGAGCTTTGCGGCGGAGTAAAGAAGCCTATGGTAATGAGCGAATTCAACGCTGACGGCGATGTAACGGGACCTTACGAGCAGGCTGAAATGGTAAAGGAATTCTGCGATATGCTCAAGAACGACAAGGATCAGGGCTGGTTCAACGGCTTTACATTCTATCAGTTCCGTGACAGAGGCAGACTGGGACTTGAAATTGAGGATCCGAACAATGCGGACTGCGGTATTGAGCAGCCGGTAATGCAGACCTACAAGGAAATTATTCACGATGAGTATTTCTATCCCGAAATGAAAAGCGAGGGTGACGCACAGTTCCCTGTAAAATTACGTTGGGGCGGTTCTGAGGACGCTGAGGGTATCGAGATACCTCTGCACTTTGAAAAGAACCCCACATTCTGCGAAATCACATTTGAGGACGAGGACGCAGATCTTAATCTTATGATGGAGATAAACGGCAAGTGGTTCTACAAGGCACCTCACGCAAAGACGATAGATTTTATGTCGGCATTCTTTGAAAAGCCTCTTGAAAGCGAAGCTGACATGACGCTCAAGATATTTGCGCCTCCTGCAAGCGGTGAGAACGTAAATGACGGCAGTGAGGACTGGATGCTGAACACTTATTCGACTATCACGAAGATGCCGAATATCCGTATCAGATTTGCACCTATCTTGAAGTAAGTGGGCACCAAATAAGTATACTTCACCCCAAACAGCTATATTCGACATAAAAAATAATCGCAAGTTAAATCACTCAACACTAAGTGAATAACTTGCGATTTTTATTATCCTACAACTTGTTTTGTAGCTTTTATTTTCTCATCGCTGAACTTTACAACATCAGCAATGACAAGTTTCTGTATTGCCGAGATAAGAGTTGACATTAGCTCATAATCAGGCTGTTCATTTTTTACAGGTAACTGCATTTTAAACTTAAAGCTTTGTGAACTGCGTAATTTCTTACCATATGAGAATTTATTTTCAATGGACTTTCCCATAGAACAGGTTAAGAAAAGCATAATTTCTTTTGAATAATCACTTTTCTCGCTCCAGTAAACGCCAGTATCATCACCTGCACCAAAATCATAATTTCTATAAAATGCATTTCCGAAAATATCAATTGTAATTGAGTTCTTTGGAAAACTTGCAACCGGATTAGAAATATAACCAACTACACCTGTATTTGTTACTCCTGCCATTACAAAAGGAATATCTCCTGCTATTTGGTCATCTTTTTTCAGTCTTCTTCCTTGTACAATTTTATCAAATATTACATCGTAACAGAAAGGTTTAAACTCAATATTTTTTGAAATCAAATCATTGACAACTGACAGCTCATCAGCTGTCAGTTGCGTATCTTTCAGTCCAGAGACTGAAAGATACGCTTCCAGCTCCTCTATACGCTCCGCTTCCAGCTCCTCTATAAAGCTTTCCATAAAATTATAATCTATCTGTCCGTTTAATACCGGCAATTGTATTTTATATTTTGGAAGTTTATCTGTTGCATTAGAGGAATAATCGGTGAATAGTATTTGCAATTTGTTGATTGCTGAAGAGAAAAATAATCGTACATTTTCACTCTTTTTTCCATCTTTAAATACTAAAGCTTTAACTCTTGTACCAATATGAAAATCTTCATTTTGAGTTGTTGCATAAAATACGCCTCTGTCTGCTAAAGAAATTGTTTCTTCATAATGAAAAATTCTTCTGTTGCTGATATGCTCTATTCTTCTGGTTACTCCATTTTCAGTATTTTGATGACTTATTAATGGAATTTCCCCAGGGGAAGTTTTGCCTATTATAACGTCCCTTCCTGTATAAATATTAAACAAATCATCAATCCTGTATTCGCCCCACTCAACACTTGCCAATTTCTCATTGAGTGAGGCATTTATTTTCCCAAGCGTTCGTTATCCTCACTGCTCTTACCTTTTAAAAGTGTTGATACTTCCCAAGCAAGATAATCACTTACGGTCTTTTTGAAGTCCTCAAGCGTTGGGATTGTGTTAATTGGAGCAGACTGATTCCAATCAGCACCGTTTTCCGGGTCGATTTTACCCTCATAATATTCCTTTTCAGTGAAAATATTAAGTTCTGACTTGCCGAATCTGACAATGTCCGCAATTTCCTGATAGCGTTCTTTGGCGTGGTCCGTATCTCTTAAATTTACACTTGCTTTCTTTCTGTTGGTTCTTGTGTAGCCGTCATTAGAGAAATCGATAAACTTAACTGTATTCTTTGCGTGATGTGGTTCGCCGACCTTGAAAACATAAATATTTGTCTGAACACTTGACTTGCCAACAAACAAGTCAATCGGCATTTTAATGCTTGCAAGCAACGTACTATGCTTCAGTATTTCCTTGTTATATTTGACAGCTTTGCCCGAACCTGCCGAATTTTGAATGATAATTGCCGCATAGCCTTTTTCCATCATTGAGAGAGCTTTTTCAACAAAAATCATACCATTTCCATCAGCGGAATATGGGGGATTAAGCACAAATGCAGTGGCAGGAAAATTTTTTTTCGTTGAAATAAAGCCATAGTTTCCGTCAAAATTTTTCAAAGAGTCCTGATTCAAAATGTTGGAACTTCCGTCGCCCATTAAAATCATATTTAAGATTGCAAGCATATAGATTTGCGGCAGAATTTCAAGACCCAACAGCTGAGTTGCTTTAATTTTTGCGACTTTTTTCTGATATTCCTCAGGTGATGATATTTTTTCCTTTGCATCATCAATCATTTCATTCATTGCAGCAACAAGAAGTCCTGCCGAACCTGTTGCAAAGTCCCATACATAAGAATCTTTGTCAACTCTTGCAAGCTTTACAAGTAACCTTGCAACGTATGAAGGGGTAAGAACAACGTCATTCAACTTATCCTGAGTAAATCCAAGCCAGTTATACATTTCATTGAAGAGCATACCTGTAAAATCTGTTGTAATACCTATCTTATAGTAGATACCCAAGTCATCAACAATTTTCGAGAATACTCTTTTTATTTGGCTTTCTCCGTTTTCCGGTTTGTTTCTGTTTTCATCAACTAAAGTGTTTGAAAGTGTTCTGATAATCAAATCTTGCTTTTGTTGTGGTAACTGTTTTTTCTTTAAGAAAGAAGTAATTTTTCTGATGATTTTATCTCCGTCGGTTTCACCGCTTTCGGTAGAAGATTCCAAATCAGATTTTTCAAGAGGTTTAACGCCCTCTGCACCAAGCGTTGCAATGATAGTAGCTGCAACAAGATATATTCTATCGTTTTCTCCCAATCCTGTTTCTTCTTTGTAGATGTCATTGTTAAGTTTAACAAGACTGATATTGATTTCTTTTTCACGCTTTTCTTTGAGTTTATCAATCTCTGCCTGAGTAAGACTGAGTTCATTAAGCTTTTCTACAAACTCATCAAAATGTGACGGCTTTAAAAAGGAAAGGTCTGTATAATCTCCAACTCTTTGACCAAAGCCAAGATTATTTTTGTCAGCTGAAACATAATAAACACCAATCTCGTACTGAAGTTTTCCAAACTCATCTTTGTATCCGGTTACACCTATTGCAATGATTCTTGTATAGCTTGTGTAGTGTAAAATCGCATTCGCATAATGTATCGCACCATTTACAGCATACGACTTAATATTCGTATAGTTTGGTTCATTTTTATCTTTTTTGTTATCTACGATTCCGTCAGTATCCAACTTTACAAGTTTATCTTTGTAACCTTTATATTCAATAAGAACAGGATAAAAAGTCCCATACTTATCTTTCAACAACAGTTTAGCATCAGGTCTGTTACCACCTTTGCCACCACTCTTTGAATGATATTCATCAAGAGCCTTATCTATTTCCGAATTAAGTGATGCTTGTTCAAGTTTATAGTCAAGGCCATAGCTTTTCAGCCAGCCGTTTACCAAGTCAGCTATATCCGGTTCAACAGATTGTACTTTGCTTTTATTAGCCATATTATCCTCCGCAAAATTTTTATTTAATCAAGTGTCAATATATTTTTTTATTATACCACATTATCGAAAGCCTTACAAGACTTTTAAGATGAGTTTTGAAAAATTTGTCTGTACTGCTATATCAACATTTCACAAAAATACTTATGAACATTCTGTAAATTCTGCAAAAAACAGGGTGCATTTTGCTGATTTTTTGCATATAAGGTGAGGGGGAAAATAAGGTAAAAACGAACGGCTAACATAAATCGTCGCACTTTGTTAATACATCGGGAAAGACTAAAACGATATAATGATTTCAGAGTAGCAAGCAACGATGAACGTGGCGCGCTTCGTTCGCAGTTCATCAGCTTGTTAGGGACGCTCCGTTTCCCTAAGACCCTTTAATTTGATGACTATCGTCAGAAAAATAAACACAAAAAATGAAAGTGAGGACACAGAAATGGAACGAAAAGTGAGATACGATCGTAAGCTACCGATAGTTCTTTTCATAGGACAGCACTTCTCGGGTTCGCTATTCGAATCAATATACTTGTCATTGCATATGTACAAAGCTTTGGATGCACACGCTTAAGTTGTCCTTGCCTTGCTTGCCCTCACAAAACATAAATAGCTGAGAAAATCAATAACTACGATTCAATGGGGGAGTGAGAGGGATGGTTCTGTCAGTATTCGTCTTTAATGCGGAATGAGGTTTC
>ULKT01025004.1_pt1 | contig 7746 bp, 4 predicted proteins | sample 1951201 | NCBI WGS metagenome assembly ULKT01 (sample SAMEA4835505, study PRJEB28245) | human gut metagenome | biome: gut microbiome; material: fecal sample | place: Denmark | collected 2008
CCTCTCTGGGATTCAAGTACCTGACGGTAAACTTGCATAAGGAGGACGCTTTATGGCTTTTTATTGGTATCAAAGCGATCCGGAACTTTACAAAGCCGAAGTTGCGGCAATGAAAAAATTCTTTCCATCGTTTACGATCCATCAATTGCAGGACGGCTCTGGACGCTTATATTGGCGCGGGAAAGTGCAACCTACCGGCGAAGGTGGAATGGTTTGGGATCTGATGCTGATTTACAAGAACGATCATCCCCACGCATCTGAGTACGAATATGGAGGGTCGGTTCAGATCCTGCCGGTTCAGCCGCGCCTGAAAGACGTCGCGGAAAGAATGATGCCCCTGATCATGGAAACCTACGGGACATATGAGAACGCCGCCGCGCATGGTTTTGGATTGGGCTTGCCGCACATTTACCGCAACAACTTTGGCCGGAATGAGGAATACTTTATCTGCACAGCTGACCCCCGATATTTCAAGGCTGGTCAAAGCAGATCTACATCTGCCGCCTCTGCATTGAGCTGGGCTTGCAAGTGGATCATTCTTTGCGAAATGTGGCTAAACGGCGAGATAGGCGATGACTTGGCCATTGAAGGGAATTATTGAGTGCGCAATATCCAGGCTTTCGCACTCAGTGGCGAAAGCCTGGATAAAATTTTGTGAAGTTTGGTACGGGTGTTGGCAAAACATTGGTGATCGTGCTAAATAGATAAGCTATATGTTGTTTTCCATCATCCCAAAAAGAGTCATGCAGTGAGGGCGAGAAATATGCGAGTAGTTTTTTCTAACAGAGCATACGCTTCTGTTTTGGCCGAAACCACTGAAAAAATAAAAACTGAAACTGGAGGGCTTTTTCTTGGAGCCTACAGCGATGGAACTTGGTTTATTGTTGAGGCGATAGATCCGGGTCCAAAGTCTATTTTCGAGGTAGCCTACTTCGAGTATGATCAAGCATACACTCAGCATTTAATCAGGAAAATTGCTAATCTCTATGCAACTAAGCTAGAGCTAATTGGTTTGTGGCATAGGCATCCTGGATCATTTGATGTTTTCTCATCCACAGATGATGAAACAAACAGCAAGTACGCTTTGCGTAGTGAGCATGGAGCAATTTCTGCCCTTGTTAACATTGATCCTGATTTCAGAATTACAATGTACCACGTGAACAGGCCATGCCGCTACACAAAGATTAAGTATGAGGTTGGGGACGAACTATTTCCTAACGGTCTTTTGGAATTTAAGGAACCTTCTGTATTTGAAGACCTGATGAAGAAGATCAGCAGTCAAAAAAACGCTGTGCCGCAGACAAATGGCGAATATCATAAATCTGCCAGCTTTGCAGGTTTTCTGAAGACGATTGCTCCATATCTGGACCAGCATGCTTGTAATAATATAATTTGTAAGCCAGCGTTAGATGACCAGGAGGTTCGAGAGCGGCTGATCGATCTGCTGCTGGATGATTTGGCGTTCTTTGCTGAGGAAGCGGGCATCGAGGTAACGGTTCTGCAACGCGAGAAATACATCATCATTGTGCAGGAAACGATAGATGGAATTACCCGACTGTATTTTGCATATTCAGAAAAAGACGGACGGGGTGTCTTTGAGTATGACGGAAAAAGCTACTTTTATAAATCCGGACTCTTCAAAGAAGTATTTCAAGAAGCGATCAGGGGAAAAAAGCAGAGACCGACATGCGAAATGAGACCCGCCGACAGTGGTGCTGCTGCCCATGTGTGCGGGCGCAACGGGCTGGATGGTTTGCTTAGAATTCTTGTCGGCGGAAAAACGGGGGGTAGCGGTGACGATGAACAGAATTGAAAATATCTTTGGTGACGAGATAGAAAAAACGGTCTTTATTTCTGACGAGCAGCTTCATGACAAGAATGCCAAAGCGCTCTATGGGAAATTTTATGAAGATACAAATATCTATAACATTTTCCCTGCGCAGCTAAGTGATCAGGGCGAGTATCTGTGCGACGTTCTTGAACAAACTGATACACCTGAAACGGCGGGACTGTGCGCCATTTTTTCCGACGAACAGCTTGAGTTTTTTTATGATGGGAAAAAGCTCAAAGTCGAGTCGTATGGGCTTTATCAGAGCATCTTTTCCCGTAATAAGGGCATATTGGAAACAGATAGAATGGCTCAAAAAAGAGTCGTTATTTTAGGATGTGGGTCTGTTGGAAGCCTGGTCGCTATGGAGCTTGCACGCGCTGGTGTCAGCTATTTTCTGCTTTGTGACGCGGATATCGTTGAATATCACAACGTATGCAGGCATCAGTGCGGCATTACGGATGTCGGAGACCTAAAGGTCAATGCACTCAGCCGAAAACTGCAAAATATAAATCCGAATATTAAAATCATCCGTTTTGAGGGAATTGTCCAAAATCTCCCCAAAAGCACTCTTGATGAATTTTGCGTAGCAAATCAAACAATTTTTGTTGGCTGCGCAGATAATAGAGACGCTGATATTTATGCCAACAGGATCAGCATCTATTATGCAGCAGCATTTCTTTCTATTGGCTTTTGGGAAAGAGCATACGCCGGAGAGATATTCTATCACATCCCTGGAAAAGGTATGCCCTGCTATGAATGTGCGCTTGGCAACGGCGGGAATATTTCTGCCAGAGCGCAGGCCAATCATCACGTATACTCAAATCAGGAAAATACGGAAGGGTTGAAATTTGAACCGGGCATTTCGGTCGACATCAACTTCATTACCACGATCGGCATCAAACTGATAATTGATATTCTTAATTCTACCGATCCGGCGTACATTCCGCGGCTTTTGAATAACCTTGCACAGTATACTGTCGTATGCAATACAGATAATCCGAAAATTGGCGGGGAGATGGTCGAAATATTCAGCTATCCCCTGCAGGTCACAACTTCGCTGGTCGTGGGCTACGGCCACGAAAAATGCAAGAATGGTGGAATATGTAAATACGAGGCAGAAGAAAAATAGTTCACCACAAGCCGGAAGTCATCATGAGTAAGCGAAGCGGAGGCATCTATGGAATTCACACCCATGACATATAAAGAGACGTTTCATCTCATACAGGAACTGAATACGCTTGTCGACGAGTTGGATGGGGTCGTGCTGCGCACACAGCAACAGTATAAGGTCCGGAAGGAAAGAATGGCAGCTGAGCACACTCGAAATCTGTCAAAATTTGACGAGGATTGTCAAAGTGCGGTCACAGCGACCAGAGTAAGGGCGCAGAAGCTGGTTTCTGAAGCGCAGGAAATTCAGAACGAAATGCGTTCAATGGATGGGAAGCTCGCATCAGTAGACAAATACTATGTAAAAACAAAAAGAAAACGTGAATCCGAACTCGCTAATGTGAAGGGCAAGCACTATGATGCCAATGGCGATTACTTTGACACACTTAATCATATAAAACAGGATTACGCCGAGCTGAGCCGTAGATATTCCGAAGATATTCTTCCGGGTTTGATAAACGGCCTGAACTATCTGTTCTCAAGCAAGCGAAAGCGCGACTACGAGGAACTTCTTATTCTGCTTAATACAGTCGATGTATTCGTGAACGAAATCAGTTCAGTTATCCCGGAACTGACGGCCGAAACAGTATCAGAAATGCGCTCCAAGCACGAAACTCAACGTGAGAACCTTATTGCATCGCAAAAACAAGCCACAAGATTGCTGGATGAACAGTACACTCAGGCCATGTCCGCTTTGGCTGCAGAGATTGACATAAAGCTCGATGCGGTCCTTCCTGATGAGCTTGTCGGCTGCATTGCGCAGCTACTGAACAAATTCATCGCTTCGTTCGGTAAGGTTAATTCTTCCTGTCTGGTTGCTAACGATACTTTTGCGATTGCTCTCGTGGATTATCCAATCGCTGACTATATTCAATCTCAGACGCTTGCTTCTTTTGTTAAAGAAAAATGCAAGCCCCTCATGATCGATGGGGGCATTAAATTCCCAGTTTTGTGCACAACAACATCATCACTGCCGCTTTACATCAAGGCGGACGGAACGAGTTCAGAGCCGGTCAAGCAACTTGTGCATGGAATCATGTTTTCTTTCCTGTCGTCTGTCCATGTTTCTAAGATCAAGCTCAGTGTGATCGACTGCGAAAACCATGGCAACAGCGTAGCTCCATACTTTGATGCACGAAAAAAGATGCCCGGACTCTTTGATGGGCAGTTCTATACCACCTATGATTCTGCCGCGGCAAAAATACGCTCTTTGAATGAAGAAGTCGAACGTATTTCTCAGGATGTTTTGGGAACGCAATTTGCGTCTGTTTTTGGATACGCGAAGGAAAATCCAACCAGTGACTGCGGCGTTGAGCTTCTGACAATTTTTGATTTCCCGAAAGGTTTTGACGAATACGCGCTTTCTGCCCTTGAGAACATTATCGTACATGGTCCACAATGTGGAATATATGTGTCCATCACAGAAAGCAGCGAACTGTCCGGAGATACATATTCAAAAGAATTTATTAATCACATTACGAAAATACAGAGATCCTGCGCCATCGTGCAGCAGGAGAACGCTTCGTTTTCCATGACGGGGCTGCGGTTTATATATTATACTATGCCGCCGAGAAAAGACTTCAATGTCTTCCTTTCAAAATATCTGCTTATTGACGCGAGCATAAAGAATCGCGGCATTGCATTTCCGCCGATGCTTAAGCAGTTAGTGGATAGTCAGAACGATATAGCCCTAGCACAAAGCATCAGAAGCATCCATGATAAAATAGTCAAATACGATGCAAACTATGGTCTTGTTCCTGAAATATCTGCTGCCTACCCCGATCAAGTAATTATCGGGCAAACCCAATATCCGGAAGATATATTCGCGGATTGTTTTGGATACGAAAAAATCAAAAGAGCTTTTTCCGCTAAAAATGGCCGTATCCATCTCCCGCTCTCGCTTGATTTAAGCCACTCTGCAAATTTACTGTTGTCTTTTGATGATAGTAAGGCTGCCGATGCTGCGGCGTTTACGCATCATGTTATATGGAGTTTTCTCTCAGAACTTCCGGTGACGAAAACAAATGTGATTATATTTGACGTCGAAAAGAAGGGCGGAAATGCTACCCCGTTGCTCGGATTCAAGAAAGCATGTCCGGATATTTTTGACGGTAATATCTATTCCAATGCAGATGACATATATGACCGTCTAAACAGGTTAAACCGGCAAATTGACACCATCATTCAGGATAAATTGGGTAGCCGTTTTGCAAATCTGTTGGCTTACAACCGCAGTGCACCTAATCGTGCAGAGCCTGTGACTGTCTTGGTAATCTACGATTTTCCGAGCGGCTTTGATGCCAGATCTCTTGGTATGCTGAACAATATTCTTAAAAACGGAGGAAAATGCGGAGTTTGCACCATTATCTGTCACAATCGTGAGGTAAAGTATTCGTCTTACGAAAGCGTTGATGAACATATTGAAGCCTATAAGCGGAGTTGCACACAGATCGAGCTATCAGATAAATCGCTTTCACTTCTGCCGTTCAATTTGCCGATCTCCATCAAAGAACCCCTGTCATCGACAGTCATTGACCGATTCATTGATGAATACAAAGTAGCTTGCGACAAGATAAAAAACAAGGGACTATCATTTTCGGATATTCTAGATGACGATCTTTTCACAAGCACGCTGGACAATGGTCTGACCATACCAGTGGGGATTGGCGATGGAGAAAGCATTGTACCCATTACCTTCGGCGTTGGATCTTCCCATCACGCGCTCGTTGCCGGTGCAACTGGTTCAGGCAAATCGACCCTGCTGCACACTCTCATCATGAGTGCGATGCTGCACTATCCACCAAGTCTTCTCAACCTATACCTTATGGACTTCAAGAGCGGCACGGAGTTTAAAATCTACGACTCCAGACGTCTGCCCCATATTAAGCTGCTTGCATTGGATGCCATGCAGGAATTTGGCGAGAGCATACTCGAAAATCTCGTTTCTGAAATGACCAGACGAAGTGAAAAATTCAAGTCAGTAGGGGCATCCAAGCTGGGCGAATATGTCAAGCTGTCTGGCGAAGCTATGCCTAAAATCCTTGTCATTATGGATGAGTTTCAAATTTTGTACAATGATTCTGCAAATCGCAAGGTTGCATATAATTGCGCAGAACTGACAAAACGCATTGTGACAGAGGGGCGATCTTTTGGTATTCATCTCTTAATGGCAACACAATCCACAAAAATTATATCTGACTTGACGTTAGCAACCGGTACGGTTGAGCAGATGAGAATAAGGATAGGTCTAAAATGTGGAGAATGGGATGCAAACTATCTGTTTACAGAGAGAAATGATACCAAGGCTCTGGAAATGATGAAAGGTCCTATAGGCACTGCTGTTATGAACCCGGAATACACGGAGAGCGACCTCATCGGATTTCGTGCAGCTTATTGCGACGATGCAACCCAAAATAAGTTCCTTGATATTATTGCAGCAGAACTTTCGGATTATCCATATAATCTTCAGACATTTGAAGGAAGCAGAACCGTTCCGCTCCTGGAAACGGAATATGGCTTATCAGGGCTGCATGATGCAATACCGTTGAACGTTGAGATCGGTTCTCTTATTAAGGTTGCTCCGCCGCTGAATATCACCTTTGACCGGCGTCGTAAGCATAACACTTTGATTTGTGGAAGTAATGAGCGTATGGCTGAGGATCTTGCAAATCTCTATATGCTCGCAATACTCAAAAACCGCCATGCAAAGCTGTACTGTTTTGACGGAGAGCGTCTGCTTGGTCCATCCCAGCTGGATTGCTATTATGATGAATATTTGCGCTTTGGAACTCGGTTTACAATCGCAAATAATCGCGGAGACATCATCAACTGCATTAACGAAGTATATGATGCATATTCCAGCCGGAAAAAGAAAAACAGCAATGAGCAGTTATTCGTTGCCATCAAAAACCTTCAATTTCTGGACATAGTTAAGTCAATGTTGAAAGGCGAACCGATTGATGAGGCCGACTATCTTGATGATACACAGGGTCAGGATGCGATAGATGATTCTTTCGACTTTGGACTCGGAATGGATACTTCTTCCCTAAATGTATCTGATAAGCTACTCAAACTCATAGACGATGGAACTGCATATGGAATTCATTTTATTGTCAGCAGTTTAGAGTTTCAAAGTGTCAAGGAAAGTATGTACTTCGGGGAAAATGTTCTTGCAAAATTCCCGGAGCGATATGTCTTTTCACTCAATGACAACGATTCTGAGGCACTAATTGAAAACGTTTCTGTTGTATCCCTGCGAGACAATACGGTCTATTATTCGGATTCTGTAAAAAATACATTCCAAGTGAAGCCGTATGTTTTCCCCACTGCGGATGCACTCCATGCACATTTGAGTACCGTCCTTGGGGGTGATGACTGATGCCGTCCGTAGCGGTTTCCGCAGATACCCTGAAAAAACAGGTTTCAGACCTCGGCGCTGCCGCCGATGAGATTGGGCGTACACGGCAGGCAATCACGACCCAGTACCAGCAGCTTGGTTATCAATGGAATGATAGCAAATACAAAGCTCTCGGTGACATTGTCCGTGAGAGCAACGCCTCACTTCGCAATATCGAGAAAATCTTTCTCCAGAGCCAAAGAGCTTTGCTGCAAATTCTGAGTGCAGTAACCGAATATGAACAGACTTCTTTGAACGGTGCAGCTCAGCCAGAGGCGACCGGTGAGGGATATTCCAGACATTTATCGCCGGACGAGGTCAACGCCAGGTGGCAAAGCGGAGTCGACAGCAT